>Ga0255058_10000467_pt1 | contig 23607 bp, 24 predicted proteins | sample Cases_109_9_MG_FD_188637 | JGI IMG/M metagenome (GOLD analysis project Ga0255058, IMG submission 188637) | Seawater microbial communities from Amundsen Gulf, Northwest Territories, Canada - Cases_109_9 | ecosystem: Environmental > Aquatic > Marine > Gulf | place: Canada: Northwest Territories... | reverse complement strand
AGGAAAACCAATGCCAATAGCAACTCTCGGACTTATTCTCGCGCTTGTGATCGTTATTCTTTACAACACGATCAAGATTCTCAAGGAATACGAGCGCGGCGTTATCTTTTTCCTCGGTCGCTTTCAGTCCGTCAAGGGGCCAGGCCTCATCATCCTGATCCCGGGATTGCAAAAGATGACCAAGGTCGACTTGCGGGTCATTGTCCTGGACGTGCCGACCCAGGATGTCATCTCGCGCGACAACGTCTCGGTGAAAGTCAATGCGGTCATCTATTTCCGTATCGTCGATCCGGAAAAAGCGGTCATTCGCGTTGCCAATGTATTCGAAGCAACCAGTCAGTTGTCGCAAACCACTTTGCGTTCGGTGCTGGGACAACATGAACTCGACGACATGTTATCGGAGCGTGACAAACTGAATGCAGATATCCAAAGCATACTGGATCAGCGGACGGACAACTGGGGCATCAAGGTCGCCAACGTCGAGATCAAGCATGTCGACCTCGATGAAAGCATGATTCGCGCTATCGCCCAGCAAGCGGAAGCCGAACGTGCACGGCGCGCCAAGGTGATCAATGCTGAAGGTGAAAAGCAGGCGGCGGATATGCTGGCGCAAGCCGCTAAGACCCTCGCGTCGCAGAAACAGGCGCTGCAACTTCGCTATTTGCAGACGCTCAAGGAAGTCGCCGGTGAAAGGACCAACACGATCATATTCCCGCTGCCACTGGACCTGATCAAACCATTGATGGATTTCAGCGACGCCGTACGCAAAGACTCGTAACGCCATAGCCCGGCTCGGCGGACCGTCTCATCAGGGCGTGATCGTCACCGAAATCTCTGCGCCGCCCAGCGCGGACTTGGCGATGCTGACCTCGCCCCCGTAAGACGCGGCGATGTCTTTCACCACTGCAAGCCCGATCCCATGGCCCGGCGCCGATTCGTCCAGTCGCATACCGCGTTGCAACAGGACTTGAGCCGCAGCCTCCGGAATGCCCGGTCCGTCATCGGCAACAGTAATACGCATGTGTCCCGAATCAGCGGTGGCGCCATTCATCGCGCGCACTTTCAGTTCGACGCGTCGCTTACACCATTTGCAGGCATTGTCCAGCAGGTTACCGGCCAGTTCCAGCAAATCGCCGGTCTCGCCGCGAAACCGGATGTCGTCGGCAACAGCCAACGTAATCAGTGGATTCTTCTCGGTGTAAACCTTTCTCAGTCCGTCTACCAGCCGCTGCAGCTCCTGTGCCACTGGAACTGCAGCAACTCCGAGACTTTCGCTGGCGAGTGTAGCCGGCTTGCGCAGTTGATAGCGCACGATGTCGTTCATGCGCTCGATTTGCTCTTCGATACGGGTGCTTTCGCTACCTCCCCGCTGCTCGGATAACACGGCCCGAATCGCCGCCAACGGCGTCTTGAGGCTGTGCGCAAGGTTGCCCAGGGTATTCCGGTACCGTTCCGCGCGGGCACGCTCGCTACCGATAAGCAAATTCATATTACTCGCGACGCCCTGTAACTCGGACGGGAAACCTGTCGACAGTTCCTGACGCCTGCCCTTCTCCACATCACTGATTTCCTTTTCAATCTGCCGCAGTGGCCGTAGTAAACCGCGCATCAGCAAGGAAATCGAAAACAGCATGATGAGCGCAACGGCGCCAAACCAGCCGAATAGCTGGCGCCGAAAGCGCGCCAGTTGCGCAAAATAAGAATCCAGGCTCTCCGCGACACTGAACGTATATGGCTTGAGTTCGCCACTCGGCAGCTCCCATTCCACACCCAGGCTCAACGCCATCAGCGGGGTCCCGTCCGCCAGCGTCAGGCGGGAGAACCTGTGGTTGCCCGCAGCCGGCTGCGTACCGTACGGCAGGTCAAGTCCCAGCGCGGAACGCGACTTCCACGCGGGCGTGCCGCTGTCGTCACGTAACTCGCCGTACAGTCCGGATTCCAGGTTACCGAACCGCGGTTCTGGCAGATCCGGGGGCAGTTGCAACTCGCCATAGATATTCGGTTCAGCCGCAGCCAGCAGGGACATAAGCTGCCCATCCAGGATGTCCTCCTGAGCCTGCTCACCGGCTTCCCGAAACGCGCTGTCGAGGACGACGATGGTGACGCCGAAGAAAAACAGCAGCAGCAGACTGACCGAAATTAGGAGTCGTGCGCTAAGCGAGGACATAGATCAAATGAACCGGCGGGTCATGCGTCTTGATTGCGCTCCAGTGCAAATCGGTAGCCGCGGCCACGCAGCGTTTCAATAGGATTGATCTGATTATCCGCATCCATTTTCTTGCGCAGCCGCCCGATGAACACCTCGATGACGTTGCTATCTCGCTCGAAGTCCTGGTCGTACAGGCGATCGGTCAGCTCGGTTTTCGATATGACTTCGCCGGCGCGAATCATCAGGTGTTCTATGATCCGGTACTCATAGCTCGTGAGGTCAATGGATTCGCCATTGACTTTCAGTTCCTGGCGCGAGGTGTCTAGCACCACCGGTCCGGCACTCAGGGTGGCAGACGCCCAGCCACCGCTGCGACGCAACAGCGCGTTCACGCGCGCAGCAACTTCTTCGAAGTGAAACGGTTTGACCACGTAGTCGTCGGCGCCTGCGCTGAGTCCGTCGACTTTGTCCTGCCAGCGATCACGGGCGGTCAGGATCAGGATTGGATAGGTTTTCCCCTTCTCACGTACTTCCCTGATCACGTCGATGCCCGCAATCTCCGGCAAGCCCAGATCGACAATGGCAAGATCGATCGGATATTCCAGCGCAAAATACAGGCCTTCCCGGCCGTCTGCCGCCTGCTCGACGCCAAACCCGCCTGCGGCCAACTGGCTGCACAATGATTCGCGCAACGTATCTTCATCCTCGATTACCAGCAAACGCATGGATAATGCCTCTTTGACCGCATCAATGGCTGGGGCCCCGGACTTTAACGGTCTTTACCTTACCGTCCGCGGTCAGGACCTTGATGTGATGGACGTCCTGCTTGCCTTCACGACGGGTTTCGGCACTGACGATACGCCCGCCGTATTGGCGCCGCACCTGCTCGACCGCCTGGCTGAGTGTCATGCCGTTACTTTGCGTGACAAACGCTTGCGGAGGACCGTCTGGCGGCACGACGGATCCGGACCTCGCCTGTGCCGGTGCCGCAGCAGCCAGTAGCAGGGAAAGAAGCAGAATGTTCAGCGATGCGCGCATTGCGAATGTCCGGAGGTCGTTGTCATCAGGCCGATTGCTGCAAGTTTGGTCTGTCACCGAACCGAATGCAACGCACGCGGTCACAGGCCGGGCCGGCGACATCCATGTAGCTACCAGCTGGCCGGACGAACGTCGACCCGGATGCGAATCCGGCTACCCGGATCGAACGGAGTCTGGGTTGCATATTTTCGGCCGTTATAGGAGTAAATGACGCGGTAGCCGTCGATGCGTTCCTCCTCATGCGACTGGTAGCTGGTTTCACAGCGACGCACAGGGCGCGAGTGCTCGCTCGTCCGATAGCCGCCTGCACGCCGCGTTGCGGCGTCGTTTCCAATGGCCGCACCGACGATGGTGCCGAGTGCCGTAGCTGCGTCATTGCCGCGGCCACCCCCGAACTGGTGGCCGATAACGCCACCCACGATGGCGCCGAAAATGGTGCCGCCGGCAGTGCCGCGCGGCCGCTGCTCCACCGTATAGTATTCACGGTCTTCCCAGCAGTCCTGGACCGGAGTGGTGACGGTCACGTAGCGAATTATCGGCTCCGAGCTCAGCACCCGGGCGTAGTCATAGACCGCCCCGCTCTCCCGGTAATGTCCGTTTCCACTGGCTGAAGCCGGGCTGGCCAGGATAGCCAGTGTCAGCATAACGGCCGTCGTCACAATAATTATGGTCCTGGGCGCAATTTTCATGATCCTTCTCCAATGGCTGATATCCGAGCCTGGGAGAAGCTTAACCATGCGGCAATGAACCGCGGCTGAACGCGGCAGCCCTTTAGCCTGAACGGTTTCTGAACGCGCTAGCGATTGTCCAACTGCGCTTTTTTGGCGCTCTGCCAGCGTAGTTCGAGGGCTGCGATATCCAGCTCGTCGAATCGTTCTCCGGCAGCCAGGATGGCGGCTTCCATGTGCCGGAAGCGAGACTCGAACTTGCGATTGGCATCGCTCAGCGCCTGCTCGGCATCGACCTCGAGATGCCGCGCCAGGTTCACGACCGCAAACAGCAAGTCGCCGATTTCTTCGCTGACTGCGTTGTGCGAAGCGGCAGCACAAGCCTCATCGACCTCCGCCAGTTCCTCCGCTATCTTGTCCCTGGCGCCTGCCGGGCCCGGCCAGTCGAAGCCAACCCGGGCCGACCTTTTCCCGAGCTTTTGCGACCTTTTCAGCGCTGGCAGCGCAAGCGCTACACCGTCCAGCACGCAGCCCCTTCGTTCCGTGGCTTTGATCTGCTCCCAACTGCCTTCCACCGCGCCGCGACTGCGTTGCCCTGCATCGCCAAACACATGTGGGTGGCGACGCAGCATTTTCTCGCAGATGCCGGCCGCCACGGCATCAAAATCGAATTCCCCCGCTTCTTCCGCAAGGCGCGCATGAAACACCACCTGGAACAGGAGGTCGCCCAGTTCGTCACGCAAACCGGACATGTCCTGGCGTGCGATGGCATCGGCAACCTCGTAGGCCTCTTCCACCGTGTACGGGGCGATGCTCTGAAAATCCTGCGCGCGGTCCCACGGGCAACCGCCGGTCGGATTTCGCAGGCCCGCCATTAATTCAAGTAATTTCTCAATATTACTCATATTGTATTGTTTTATAAGCTGTTTAGTAGCTTGCTTCGCAACCCCAGTAACATGCCTGCGGTGGCGCCCCAGATACACCAGCGTTGGTAATTGAACTCCACTATCGGCACCTTCACACCCTCGAAAACCCGTTCCGAATACTGCTGGTTGCGCCGCTCCATCAGGAACGACAAGGGCACCTCAAATACCGCTTCAACCTCACTCCGATCGATGACCAGATCGAAATCGGATTTGACCAGGCCGATGACCGGCGTTACCGCGTATCCGGTTACCGTTGGCGCCGGGTCGAGGTACCCGGCAACCTCTACCTGGTGCGGTTCGATGCCTACCTCTTCCTGCGTTTCACGCAGCGCGGTTGCCCGAATATCCGCATCACAACTTTCCATGCGACCGCCTGGAAAGCTGATCTGGCTGGCGTGATGTTTCAAATTGGCGGCTCGCTGGGTCAACAGCACCGACAGTTCGTCGGCATGCTCGATAATGGGAATCAGCACCCCGGCAGGCTTCAGGTTACTGGTCAGCTTCCGTTGTAGTGGCGCCGGCCAGCGCGGCAGTTCGTGCGGCAGCACAACCTGCAGCGGATCCGCCGGCAATCGCGTATGGGCCAGCCGCCGTCGAATTTCATCGGCGGACAGTCGGGTGTACCGCTCGCTGTTAATGCTTGATTCCACCTTCTGTGAGCGCGGCCGGGTCCAGCAGGCGATCCAGCTCCTCGTCACTCAGCTCGGTCATTTCCCTTGCGACATCTTTGACCGAACGCCCTTCGGCATAAGCCTTCTTGGCCACAGCGGCACCCTTCTCGTAACCGATCACGGGGTTCAGTGCGGTCACGAGAATCGGATTACGGTCAAGCGCGCGATCCAGATTTACCTGGTTGACGGTAAAGCCAGCGATCGCTTTGTCGGCCAGACAAGTGCAGGAAGTGGCCAGTATGTGAATGCTCTGCAGCAAGTTGTGGGTGACGACCGGCAGCATGACATTGAGCTGAAAATTGCCACTCTGGCCGGCAATAGTAATGGTCGAATCGTTGCCGATGACCTGCGCGCACACCATGGCAACAGCTTCTGGTATCACCGGGTTGACTTTGCCCGGCATGATGCTCGAACCGGGCTGCAATGCCGGCAACGCAATCTCCCCGATGCCGGCAAGCGGGCCGGAATTCATCCAGCGCAGATCGTTGGCAATTTTACTGAGGCTGACAGCCAGTACCTTGAGCTGGCCGGAAACCTCGACAGCGGCATCCTGGCTGCTCAGTCCTTCGAACAGCGAGTCGGCCTGGGTGAAGGATACGCCGGTCTTTTCGCTTAACAGCACGGCAACTTTCCCGCCAAATTTCGGATGTGCATTGATGCCCGTGCCGACTGCCGTGCCGCCTTGCGCCAGAGAGCATAGCCTGTCCAGCGAATCTTTGAGCCGCGCCGTCGCGTGTTCAACTTGTGACTGCCAGCCGTCAAGCTCCTGTCCGAGCGTTACCGGCATGGCATCCATCAGGTGTGTGCGCCCGGTCTTGACGACTGTCCGGGTTTCATCGGCCTTGGCCTGTAACGCCTCCGCCAGGTGCCGCAGGGCCGGGAGTAACTCGCGGTGAATACTGACAGCAGCACTGACATGCACACAGGTGGGGATCACGTCATTACTGCTCTGACTCATGTTGACATGATCGTTCGGATGCACTCCCGAACCAAGGATATCCGTAGCCAGCCGCGCTATGACTTCGTTGGCGTTCATATTCGAACTGGTTCCGGACCCCGTCTGGAACACATCGATCGGAAAGTGCTTGTCGTGATTCCCATCTGCGACTGTCAGAGCAGCTTGCTGAACTGCAACGGCACGGTCGTTGCTAATGAGTCCAAGTTCGGCATTGGCGCCGGCTGCCGCCCATTTGACCAGCCCGAGCGCGGCGATAAACTGACGTGGCATGGTCAGCCCGCTGATCGGAAAATTCTCCACGGCACGCTGGGTTTGTGCACCCCATAATGCGTCCGCGGGCACCTGGAGTTCTCCCATACTGTCGTGCTCGGTGCGGAAAGATTTGTCACTCATTGCGCGTATTTCTCCGGGCCACCACGGCCGCCACATTGTCATTCATAAGGATTCCAGTGGTGTATGATTCGCGCTTTGCAGGCTCAAGTCTAGAGTTTTCCGGGGACGGTATACCCAATGGATCTCACGAATCTCAGGGCTTTGTCGCCGACCGACGGTCGTTATGCCGACAAAGTCAACGATCTGCGTAACATCTTTAGCGAATACGGCCTGATCCGATTTCGCGTGCTGGTCGAGGTTCGCTGGCTGCAATGGCTGGCCGATGAACCGGCAATCGCCGAACTGGCGCCGTTGTCGAGGGTGATGAAGGATGCGTTGAACCGGATCGTCGACAATTATTCTGCCGATGACGCCGAACGTGTGAAAAAGTTCGAAGCAACGACCAATCATGACGTCAAGGCGGTCGAGTATTTCATTCGGGAACGTATCGGCAATGGCGCCGACGCTGCAAACCTTGGCGACTTCATTCATTTTGCCTGCACCTCCGAAGATATTAACAATCTTGCCTACGCACTGATGTTGCGGTACGCACGGGACGATGTACTGTTGCCGCAAATGAAAGAATTGCTGGCGAAACTCCGGTCGATGGCAGCGGACCATGCTGCTATGCCAATGCTGTCACGCACGCATGGACAAACTGCCAGCCCAACGACCGTCGGTAAGGAATTCGCCAATGTCGTGGTGCGCCTTGCTCGCGCTCAGGCGCAACTGGCGGCAGTCGAGCCACGGGGCAAATTCAATGGTGCGGTTGGCAACTTCAACGCGCATGTCGTTGCCTATCCGGACATCGACTGGCCGGCGCAGGGCAACAACTTCATTCGGTCACTGGGAATTGATCCGAATCAGTACACGACGCAGATCGAACCGCATGACTGGATGGCGGAATATGCACACGCCCTGGTTCGCTACAACACCGTATTGCTGGACCTGTGCCGCGATATCTGGGGATACATATCACTTGGATACTTCAGTCAACGCATCGCCCAAGACGAGGTCGGTTCGTCGACCATGCCGCACAAGGTGAATCCGATCGACTTTGAAAATGCCGAGGGCAACCTCGGCCTGGCGACTGCAATGCTCAACCATTTCGCCACCAAACTTCCGCTGTCGCGCTGGCAAAGAGACCTTAGCGACTCAACCGTGCAACGAAACTTCGGTGTTGCTATCGCCTATGTCGTGATCGCGATACAGTCAGCGTTGAAAGGCCTGAACAAGCTGCAGACGAACCCCGAGGCGATGCGCAGGGACCTCGATGACAGTTGGGAAGTGCTGGGCGAGGCAGTGCAGACGGTGATGCGGCGTTACGGTGTTCCGGAACCTTATGAAAAACTGAAGGCGCTTACGCGTGGCCAGGCTGTCACCCGTGAATCGCTGCGGGAGTTCATCCGGTCGCTGGACATACCGGACGACGTCAGGCAACAGTTGCTGACACTTAAGCCGTCTGATTATACCGGTTTGGCGGAGACTCTCGCGAATCATCAAGCCTGAATGGCCGTGGTAAATTTTCCAAATGAAATTACGGCCAGTGATTTTCTCCAAAACCACTGGCAGAAGTGTCCACTGTTCATGCCGGGCGGACTTGAGCGGGAGTTGCCAGCTCTGACGTCGGACGAACTCGGCTGGCTGGCGACACTCGAGGACGTTGAATCGCGGCTCATATTCACGGAACGCGGGTGCGGGGCCTGCAGTTATCGCATACAGCACGGACCGTTCGAGAACGACGAACTCTCTGCACTCCCCGACACGGATTGGACTCTGCTGGTACAGGATGTCGAGAAACATTTGCCGGACTTTCGCGCCTGGCTTGATTGCACAGACTTTGTTCCCGACTGGCGTATCGACGACCTGATGGTCAGCTTTGCCGCGCCGGGTGGCAGCGTTGGACCGCATCGCGACAATTACGATGTATTTCTATGCCAGGGCGAGGGCAAGAGGGAATGGCAGGTCGCCACAGCCGCTCTGGAAGTTCGTGAAGTCAGGATCGGCGAGCTGGCACTACTCGAACCATTCGTTGCGGATAATCGGTACATCGCCGCGCCCGATGACGTCCTTTACCTGCCTCCGGGAGCACCGCACTGGGGCATCGCGCTGGACGCTTGCATGACCTATTCCATCGGCATGCGCGCGCCGGAACTGGTTGATCTTAAACGCGGACTCGAGCGCCTGTTCCCCGATGCCGCCTGGGATGATTCGCGCTCCACGGATGAGCGGCCCAGGCAGTTTTACAGCGATCCGGACCTGCAGAGAACGGAAAGTCTGCCCGGACAGATCTCAGGTCAGGCTGTGTCACGTGCCCGTCGCTCGTTTCCGCAACTCGCATCGCTCGACCCCTTCCGATTCCTCACACTTCTGGGCAGCGTGCTGACGGATCCCAAGGCGTGGCTGGCACCGGATCAGCCGGATGAATCCGGCGTGAATGACCTGCTGCAGCGGATTTCAAGGGGCGAAAACCTGCTGGTGCATGGCATGGCCCGGCTGGCGTGGTATGCCGGAGACGATGGGCAGGTGGCATTTGCGAACGGTCGCAGCCATAGGCTGCTGACGACGGAGTTGCCAATCATGCAACAACTATGCCGACAGCGGCAGCTTTGCCCCGCCGTTTATTCGCTATTGGAGGGCCGAGACGGCGACAGCGGGCTGCTGTACTGGTTGCTGCAAAGCGGCGTTCTGGATTTTTCTGACGATGCGCTTCGAAGTCATCCTGACTGACTGGGAGGACAGTTCCGACCAGTTACGGCAGGTCCGGCAGGCTGTTTTCATTGATGAACAAAAAATACCGCCGGCCGATGAGTGGGACGAGCTTGATGAGAATAGTTCTCATGTCCTTGTATTGTCTGAAAAACGTGACGCAGTTGGCACCGGGCGTCTGGAGTCGACCGGTAAGATTGCGAGACTTGCGGTAGTTGCTAAATACCGCGGTTGCGGTGTGGGAGAGGCGATTCTGAAACGGCTGATAGCGGTAGCAAGACAACGGGGGCAGCGCCGGGTTTTCCTGCATGCGCAGACCCAGGCAGTGGATTTTTATAAGAAATTTGGTTTTGTCTGTGAACGGAGAGTATTCATGGAAGCGGGCGTACCGCATGTGATGGCGCGGTTGGAACTATAATACGGAACGCAATGGAACAATCTCGGGAAAAAGGTCGGCGATGGGTTATCAGTACGCAGGATGAAATGCGTCAGGCCGTAATCGATGTCGCCTCAGAGGCCACCCGCAGGATTTCTATCTTTACCCACGACCTGGAACCTGGCATATATGACGATCTTGATTTTCTGGAGATCGTCAAACACCTCGTCCTGTCGCAAACCTATGCACGCATCCGTGTATTGATTGCCGATCCTGCACGGGCAATCAAGAACGGCAATAACTTCGTGCACCTGGGGCGGCGCCTGAATACTTATATTGAATTCCGGCACGTCCGAGAAGACCTGCGAACGCATGCCGAGTCATTTTGCATTGCAGACGAGACTGCTCTGGTCTATCGTTTGCAGGCAAGCCGCTGGGAAGGAATTGCGGATACCCATGAACCTGCCGTCGCCAAGCTATATGGCACGATGTTTGACGAGATTTGGCAGGCAAGCGAAGTGGAAATCGAATTTCGCCAACTCGGCATCTGAAAAAGGAAATTTCTCGCTGGTGTTACCTACTGATCTGACAGTATCTGCTGTCGTGGAACGAGACGGTCGCTTTCTAATTGTCGAGGAACGCGCGTCCGGAATCATCGTAATCACCCAGCCGGGTGGCCATATTGAATCCGGCGAGTCGCCCGAGCAGGCTGTGGCGCGGGAAACGCTGGAGGAAGCTGGCTGCACGATATCGGTCAGCGGGCTCCTGGGCGTATATCTCTGGATTCATCCGCAGACGCGGCAGCAGTTCCTGCGCATTGTGTACACGGCGGACTTCGTGTCCGAAGACCACAAGCGTTCGCTGGACGACGGCATCTACGCGGTCCACTGGTACAGCTATGCTGATCTGCAACACCGCAGCCGGGATGTGCGTTCGCCAATCGTATTGCGTGCGATCGAAGACTATCTTGCGGGGCGCCGCCAGCCGGAGGCCCTGCTCACCAACCTGGTGCCGCTTCAGCAGAATGTGGATGCCATGCTGGCGAACGCCTGCCTGGTCTGAAGCGGCACAAGCACGCTGCGTACGCGGCGCAGTATTCGCGCTAGAATCCGCACCCTATGGTGCATTCCGATAACAGCCTTGCTGGCAAGCGGGTCATTCTGGGCCTGTCTGGCGGCGTCGATTCTGCCGTCGCGGCGATCCTGCTCCGGCAGCAGGGTGCCGACGTGCATGCCCTGCACATGACCAATTGGGAAGACGACGACGGTTATTGCACGGCAGCGGCAGACCTGCAGGACGCTCGGCAGATTTGCGAGCGACTCGAGATCCCGCTGCACCATGTCAATTTTGCGCGCGAATATCGCGAGCGCGTCTTCACCCGTTTCCTGGACGAGTACCGCGCCGGGCGCACACCGAATCCCGATGTGCTGTGCAATCGGGAAATCAAGTTCGGTGTATTTCGCGACTATGCCCGCAGGCTCGGCGGTTCGCTGCTGGCAACGGGACATTATGCGCGAATCCGCCTGGTCAATGGCCGGGCGCATTTGTTGAAAGCGGCCGACAAGTCCAAGGATCAGAGCTATTTTCTGCATGCCGTCAGCGAACAGGCGCTGACCGAGACGGTATTCCCGCTCGGCGCACTGCAAAAAGAAGAGGTGCGCGACATCGCCAGGGCACACGGGCTGCATGTGCATGACAAAAAGGACAGCACGGGCATTTGTTTCATCGGGGAACGGCCATTCCGCGAATTTCTGGCGACCTACCTGGAAGCCAATCCGGGTCAGATGCAAACGCCCGACGGCACTGTGGTCGGTGAGCATTACGGTCTGATGTACTACACGCCGGGGCAGCGTCAGGGACTCGGCGTCGGCGGGCGGCAGGATGCCAGTGATGCGCCGTGGTATGTCGCCGGCAAGAACCCAGACGACAACGTCCTGATCGTGGCTCAGGGCGAGCATGAGCTGCTTTTCAGCGACCATATTCAGACCGCCCCTGCATGCTGGATCAACGAGCGGCCGGCCCCGCTGAATGCCGGGCAATCATGGAACTGCCAGGTCAAAATCCGCTATCGTCAGCCGGACCAGGCCTGCCTCATCCGGGTTGGCGCCGACGGTTCCCTTGAGCTGTACTTCGAAGGATTGCAACGGGCCGTTGCGCCGGGCCAGTCGGCTGTTTTCTACGCTGGTGAGCATTGCCTCGGCGGCGCGGTTATCGAGCGGGTTATGGAGCGTAGCGACGCGCTGCGCAAAGCGATCTAAGCAGTTATAATGCCCGCCCCCACGCCGCCGACCGGTATCGCCGGCGCGCGCTCATTCAGATATCCCGGAGAACAAATATGACGGACAGCTTCGGTGCTCGTTCAATGCTTGAGGTTGGCGACGAGCAATACGAAATATGCAGACTCGACGCCGTGACGGAAGGTCACGTGAATCGTTTGCCGTACTCGCTGAAAATCCTCCTCGAAAATCTACTGCGGCACGAGGATGGCAGGGACGTCACCCGCGATGACATCCTGGCACTCGCCAACTGGAATCCGCGAGCGGTTCCTTCGACAGAAATTTCCTTTACGCCGAGCCGCGTAATTCTGCAGGATTTCACTGGAGTACCGGCCGTTGTCGATTTGGCTGCCATGCGCGATGCCGTGGTCAGGCTGGGCGGCTCCGCGGCCAGCATCAACCCGTTGTCGCCTGCCGAACTGGTCATCGATCACTCGGTACAGGTAGACCGCTACGGCACAGCGGATGCGCTCGATCTGAATAACAAAATCGAATTCAACCGTAACAAAGAGCGCTATTCGTTCTTGCGCTGGGGACAGGGTGCGTTTGAGAATTTCCGCGTGGTGCCGCCCAACACCGGTATCGTGCACCAGGTGAATCTCGAATATCTCAGTCGGGTAGTGTTTGACAACGCGGGCAACGATCAGCGCAGTGCCTATCCGGACACAGTCGTTGGTACCGATTCGCACACGACGATGATCAATGGGCTCGGCGTCCTCGGCTGGGGCGTGGGTGGTATCGAAGCGGAAGCTGCGATGCTGGGCCAGCCGATTACCATGCTGATTCCGAACGTGGTCGGATTCAAACTGAGCGGCGAACTGACCGAAGGCACGACCGCTACCGATCTGGTACTGACAGTGACCGAGATGCTGCGCAAAAAAGGCGTGGTCGGAAAATTCGTCGAATTCTTCGGCGACGGGCTGGCACAGTTACCGCTGGCCGACCGTGCCACACTCAGCAACATGTCCCCTGAATTCGGCAGTACCTGTGCCATCTTCCCGATCGATGGTGAAACGCTGCGCTACCTGGAACTGTCCGGCCGCGATCCGCAGCACCTCGGGCTGATAGAGGCTTATGCCAGGGAACAGGGTCTGTGGCGCCATGATGGACAGCCGGACCCGCTTTACAGCGACCTGCTGGAACTGGATATGGGCACGGTCGAGCCGAGCATTGCCGGGCCGAAGCGGCCACAGGACCGGATCGCCTTGAGCGACGCCGCCGCGACTTTCCGCAAGCACCTCGCGAGCGCAACTGACAGCCGGGAAAACGGCGGCTCCGCAGCGCTTTCGCTGGATGGGGTGCAAATGGAGTTGCACGACGGCGCAGTCCTGATCGCCGCCATCACCAGTTGTACCAATACCTCGAATCCCGCAGTCATGATTGCCGCCGGTCTGCTGGCGCGCAATGCTCGTGCGAAAGGCCTGCAGACCAAGCCGTGGGTCAAGACCAGCCTGGCACCCGGCTCCAAAGTCGTCACCAGCTATCTGGAGAAAGCGGAGTTGCTCGATGACCTGAACGCCATGGGTTTTTACACGGTCGGCTACGGATGTACTACCTGTATCGGCAACTCCGGTCCGCTGAAACCGGAAATTGCGGCAGCCGTGCAAAGCGGCAATATCGTCGGTTGCAGCGTCTTGTCCGGCAACCGCAATTTCGAAGGACGCATTCATCCGCTGGTGCAAATGAACTTCCTCGCATCCCCGCCCGTGGTGGTTGCTTATGCGCTGGTCGGAACGCTGGATGCCAACCTGTTCGAGGATGCGCTTGGCAGCGACAAGGACGGCAATCCTGTGTTTCTGAAAGACATCTGGCCGAGCCAGAAAGAGGTACAGGAGGCCGTTGCGCAAAACATCGACTCGGGGATGTTCAAGTCGAGTTACGCAGGTGTATTTGACGGTGACCGGAACTGGAACAACCTGGCTGTGCCCGACGGTGAACGCTATACCTGGGATGCGGCTTCGACCTACGTCAAGAATCCACCGTACTTCGACGGTATGACAATCGAGACCCAGGCGGTTACGAATATCAAGGGCGCCCGTGTTCTGGCCCTGCTGGGTGATTCGGTAACGACGGATCACATTTCCCCGGCGGGCAGCATCGCCGTGGCCAGTCCGGCTGCGGAGTATTTGCAGGCCCAGGGAGTCAAGCCCGTTGATTTCAATTCCTACGGTTCACGGCGCGGCAATCACGAAGTCATGATGCGCGGCACGTTTGCCAATATCCGGCTCAGGAATCAACTGGCGCCGGGCACAGAAGGTGGCTTCACACGGTATCAGCCGGATGATGAACAGATGTCCATATACGATGCGGCGCTCAGGTACGAGAGCGAAGGCACGCCGTTGCTGATTATCGCCGGTAGCGAATATGGTACCGGCTCATCCCGCGACTGGGCCGCCAAAGGCACGATGCTGCTTGGCGTCAAAGCGGTTATTGCCAGCAGCTTTGAGCGCATTCATCGCTCAAATCTGATCGGTATGGGCGTGCTGCCTTTGCAGTTTCTGGACGGGCAGAATGCAGCGACGCTCGGACTGACCGGCAAGGAAGTCTTCGACATCAGTGGTCACGCCGATGCCAATGCAGAGTCTGTCAGTGTCACGGCTACACCGCCGGATGGCGACCCGATCACGTTCAAAGCCAGGGTCAGAATCGACACGCCAAAAGAACGTGACTATTTCGAGCACGGCGGCATCCTGCACTATGTTTTGCGGCAGCTCGTTGCAACCGATCAAGCGGCCTGATGCACACTGCTGATATTCCGAGAGGGTTCATTGACGCCCTGCGAAATTGTCGGCATCTGTGCGTACTGACCGGGTCGGGAATTTCCGCTGAAAGCGGCGTACCCACATTTCGGGAGGCGCAGACCGGTCTGTGGGCGCGCTTCGACCCGCATGAACTCGCGACGCCCGAAGCCTTCCTGCGCGATCCGGCGCTTATCTGGCGCTGGTACCGCTGGCGCCGCGAACTGATCACCAAAGTGAGTCCCAACGCGGCTCACTACGCGCTCGCCAGGCTGGCGGAAATCCTGCCGAAGCTCACACTGATCACGCAGAACGTGGATGGCTTGCACCAGCAGGCCGGCAGTGCCGACGTGATCGAATTTCACGGCAACATCTATCATGACCGCTGCTTCGTCGAGGGTATCCTGGTCGAGCAGGCTGACCTGTCGGCAGAGGTACCAACATGTCCCGATTGCGGCGCCAATCTGCGGCCCGGCGTGGTCTGGTTCGGGGAAGCGATTCCGGCTGACGCCATGCAGGCCGCGAGCAGCGCAGTGCAGCAATGCGATCTTTTTCTCGCCATCGGTACCTCGGCACTGGTCTGGCCGGCGGCCGGCTTTGCAGCATCGGCTCAGGAAAACGCTGCATTGGTTGTGGAAGTCAATCCGGATGCGACACCCCTGACGTCTGCCACGGACTATGCGTTGCGTGGCAAGGCAGGGGTCTTGTTGCCGGAACTGGTAAACTGTCTGGCCCCTGAAAGCTGTGCAAAATGATTTTTAAACGTGCTAAGTCCGTAGTCACCGCCAGTCGAGGGCCGTGGCAAACCCTGGCAATGATTGCGCTCGGCGTGATACTGCTGTTGCAGCTTGGCCTGGCCTGGTACTGGTCGCGCAGCCCGGATGTACTCTGGGTCAGCCAAAAAGTGGACGGCGAGCGAACGGTGATCGGTTACTCTACCGCTGACACGCTGATTCGAGTTGCCGAGACCATGCTCGACAAACCGGGTGGCTACCTGAGAAACGACCTCATGCCGCCGGGCGTGTTTCTGGACAATATTCCCAACTGGGAATTCGGGGTTCTGCAACAAGTGCGGGACCTGGCGCGGGTCATGCGCAACGATTACAGCCGCAGCCAGTCACAGTCACGCGAAGATGCGGATATTGCAGTCGCCGAGCCCAGGTTTTTCTTCGATAACAATTCCTGGATATTGCCGCGCACCGAATCCGAGTACCGTGCCGCTATTGCAGGATTCAAACGTTACCGGGAGCGCCTTAGCGGGAGCGGTGATGGGCAGGCACAGTTTTTCGCACGCGCTGACAACTTGCGTGAATGGCTGGCACAGGTCGAGAAACGACTGGGCAGCCTGAGCCGCCGCCTGGGTGACAGCGTTGCGACAACGGTAATCAACACGGACCTGGCCGGAGACCCTGCGGCGGAGTCCAATACTTCGCTATCGGATAATGTCCCGGTCCAGACATCCTGGTTTGAAATCGACGACATATTCTTTGAGGCCAGAGGCACCTCCTGGGCGCTGGTACACTTTTTCCGGGCTGTGGAATTTGATTTTGCACAAGTACTGGCGGATAAGAATGCCACTACCAGCGTGCGTCAGATCATCCGGGAACTGGAAGCAAGCCTGAAGCCGTTACGCTCGCCCATGGTGCTGAATGGCGGCGGTTTCGGCCTGTTTGCGAATCATTCGCTGGTCATGGCGAATTACATTGCGCGCGCCAACGCGGCCGTGATCAACTTGCGGGAACTCCTGGATCAAGGCTAATAAATGACATTAAAATAGTTATATAGCTTACTGTTTTAATTTGTTTAATAAACCCCAATCCAGGCAGGTACCCGGCGCCAGCCCTCACCCAGCGAGCGATCCAGGCAACGATAGCCGGGCTCGAACTGCGCCACAAATTTCCAGAATCGGGGCGAATGATTCATGTGCCGACCGTGGCACAGTTCATGGATCATCAGGTAACGCACCAGCACTGGATCCAGAAACAGCAGGCATAGATTGAGGCTCAGCGTGCCGCTCGAACTGCGACTGCCCCAGCAACTCCGCTGCGCACGTATCTGCAGCTTGCCGTACGGTGTACCGGTCAGACGGGACAAGGAGCGGAGCTGTGGCGCAAATTGCTTGCGCGCCGTCGCGGACAGCCAGCGGCGAATCGCCTTCACACACAAACTGCGGTCCCGGGTCCTGCCGCAGAGCTTCAGTTGCCCGTGTGCATACCGGTAACGCACGCTGCTCGCGCCACTGTCCCTCGCATAGCATACCCGGACCGAGCGACCTACCGCTGGCAGGTCGATTGTGTGCGGCAGCGCGTAATCTTCAGGGGGGATCTCTGCGGCAAACGACTCCCGCGCGCGCCGAATCCAGTCCTTGTTCTCGGCCACGAACGAAGCCACTTCGGCCGGTTTGGTGCGCCTCGGCACGACCACTTCCACCCTGCCACGCGGATATACCTTGATCGAAAGCCGCCTGGCCCGGCCACTCTCGCGCACAGAAAAGCCCGGCTTCCTGCCGGGCTCTGTCTGCTCCAGAGCGATATCGTCTGGCGGAAATAGCGGAATCTGCTGAGCCGTGATCTGCACGGCTCCGATTCTACGTAACTCTGGACCGGTCGACTACGGTCGTTTGCCTTTGAAACGCACTGCGTCTTCCATGCCCATGACACCGCTGACACCACCCACCTGAGCCGTATCGCTGATAAAGAGTTCTACTTCACGCTCCAGCTTGATTTCGCCTCCGACCCGCGACTCCGGTCCGATGATGATCTGCGGTTTACGCTGGTTGTCGTTCCAGCCGCCCGGTTTTTCCACGATCAGGTCGCCACGAACGATGGCCTTCTCGCTTAAGCGTACATCGCCATTCACGGTCGACAAATCGCCACCGATATCAGCCCCGGCAATGCTGATCTCTCCATTGACGTTGCTCACGCTCCGGCTCACTTTACTGCCATGCTCGACCTCGATCCTGCCATTGACCACCGACACCTCGCCGTCGACCGATACGTTCTCGGCCAGGCGAATCGAGCCATTGACGCTGCTGACATCCCGGGCAGTGACACCCGAATCGATACGTACCCCGCCATTAACCGTCTCCGCATCTTCGATACGCGAGTTCTTGCCGACACGGATGGTGCCGTTGACGGTCTCCAGTGCGCCGGTCACGGTGGCCTCGCTGCCGACGGTAATGCTGCCATTAATGGTCGAGTGGCCGCTGGTTTCGCTGCCGTCTTCGACCTTGATGCTCTTGTTCAGGTTGAAACCGTGGGCAGGCGTCAGCAGCAGGCAGGCCATGAGGCCGCTGCACAGCGTCAAAATTCTTCGTTTCGCAGACATATTCAGGTCCTCGGAAAGCTCAACAAGCGATTAATTACCTGTTGGATACCCCAGCGTGACAAAGGGTTGAAAGCCAGCCCGAATCTTGTCCTTTGCGGGCCCTCCCGTACAAGGTAATCTTGTTGGACCACTAGTGTGCCAGACATCCGGAATATCAGATTCACCCATGCAAACCGCGCTCGAAGCCAGGAATCTGGTCAAAAAATACCCCGCTGTACTTGCGGTAGACGACGTGAGTTTCGACGTGGCCGAAGGAATTTGCTTCGGGCTGCTGGGTCCGAATGGCGCCGGCAAGACCACTACCGTCGAGATCATCGAGGGTGTCACCCCGGCCACCTCCGGCGAGGTGTACTATTTCGGCGAACCTGCCGGTAGCAGGTTTCGCGAAGAGGCCGGCATCCAGTTCCAGAATACCGCCTTGCAGGACTTTCTCACCGTGCGTGAGACCCTGGAGATGTTCCAGAGCCTGTACAACCGCCAGGCGGACCTCTCACATCTCATCGAAGAGTGTTTTCTGGAGGACTTGCTGGACCGGGACAATCGTAAACTGTCAGGCGGGCAGCGACAGCGGCTGTTGCTGGCGGTGGCGCTGGTCAACAATCCGCGAGTGGTGTTCCTGGATGAACCGACAACGGGTCTCGATCCGCAGGCACGGCGAAACTTCTGGGATCTCATCAAGCGCATACGTGCTGACGGCACGACCATCATCCTGACCACGCATTATATGGATGAAGCCCAGGTGCTGTGCGACGAAATCGCGATCATGGATGACGGCAGGATTGTCACACGCGGCAGCCCGGAAGACTTACTGCGGCAGCGATATCGTAATGTCATCATCGAATTGCCGCTGCAGGACCTGACGGGTGATCTCGGCAACATCGAGCATCGAATCCTGCAGACACAGGGGATCGTGGAGATCGCGAGCGACAATGTCAGCGACAGTCTGCGGCTGCTGGGATCACAGGTACGCGGCCTCAACCGCCTGAAAATCCGCCAGCCAAATCTCGAAGACCTGTTTCTCGATCTGACCGGCCATTCCCTGCGTGCTTAAACGCGTCTACGCCATATTCCGTGCCCGCAATCTCGAATTCATGCGGGACCGCAGCTCCCTGAGCTGGAACATCGTGCTGCCGGTTGGCCTGATGTTCGGCCTGTCATTCATCTTTGGCGGTGGCGATCGTCCCGAATACACGGTTGGCGTGCTGCAGTCAGCCGAGGAAATCGATACGTCTGCGCACCCTTATCTCAAGACGCGCTACATCCAGTTCGTGGCCGTTGACGATGAGGCGGAGGGTTTTCGCAAGATCTCGCGTCATCAGCTCGATTTGCTGCTGCAACTGGAACCGGCCTTGCGTTACTGGGTCAATCCCGATTCACCCAAAGGCTATTTCGCCGAGATCACGTTGCTGCAATCGGCCGGCACGCGGCAACTCCGCAAGGAGCAAATCAGCGGAGACGCAGTTCGTTACGTCGACTGGGTACTGCCGGGCATTTTGGGCATGAACATGATGTTCAGCTGCCTGTTCGGCGTCGGGTACGTCGTCGTACGTTATCGCAAGAATGGATTTCTCAAGCGCCTGCGTGCAACCCCGCTGCGCGCCATCGAATTCGTCATTGCGCAGGTGGCGTCGCGGCTGATGCTGATAATGGCAGTCACCGTTTTCGTCTATCTCGGCACCCGGTATTTTCTGCATACGCGCATGGATGGCAGTCATGTCACATTGCTTATCGTCGCGGCTGCCGGTGCCATCACCCTCATATCGATGGGCTTGCTGGTGGCTGCGAGGGTTACCAGCGAGGAACTTGCCGGCGGGCTGCTGAATATCACGACCTGGCCGATGATGATGTTATCCGGCGTGTGGTTTTCTCTTGAAGCGGCCGATGACTGGGTGCAGCAGACTGCAAATATCTTCCCACTGACGCATGTCCTGGGCGCTGCGCGGGCGGTCATGCTCGATGGCGCGACATTGGTGGACATTGCACCGCAGCTTCTGATCCTCGCCACCATGAGCGCAATTTTCCTGATCGTCGGCGCCGTGATATTTCGCTGGCATCCGCGTTAGCTGAATATTGCCATGCGGCTCATTGATATCGGCGCAAACCTGACCCACAAAAGTTTCGATGACGATCGCGACGAGGTCATCCGTCGTGCGGCAGATGCGGGCGTTGACCGCATGATCCTGACCGGGGCCAGCGAACGAGGCAGCAAGGACGCGATGTCGCTGGCGCAGTCGTACCCGGAAACGATGTACTCCACGGCCGGCGTGCATCCGCATCATGCCGCCGACTACAACGATGCGCTGCACCGGACGCTGGCAGAATTGTTGGCGAATCCGGAGGTGGTGGCTGTCGGAGAATGCGGACTGGACTATTTTCGCGATTTCTCGCCGCGCGCTACGCAGCGAGAGGCGTTCCAGCGCCAGCTCGAACTGGCACAGGAATATCATTTACCGCTGTTCCTGCACCAGCGGGATGCGCACGACGATTTTGCTGGAATTCTACGTCCCGTGTTGCCGCATATTCCACGGGGCGTGGCACACTGCTTTACCGGCGATGCAAATGCGCTCATGGAATACCTGGACATGGGGCTGTACATAGGTATCACCGGCTGGATCTGTGACGAGCGACGCGGCGCGCATCTGTTGGACATTGCCGGCAGTATTCCGCTGGATCGACTGATGATCGAAACAGATTCGCCCTACCTGCTGCCTCGCAGCCTCGATCCAAAGCCGAAGTCGCGGCGTAACGAGCCAATGTACCTGCGGGAAGTGCTTCGAGTGCTGGCCCAGGCGATGGGTCAGTCCGAGGAGATCGTGGCTGCAGCAACCACCAGGAACGCCGAGCGGTTCTTCGCTTTAAACGAGGCGGATGCTCAGGAAACCTTCGAGATTGAGTGAGTACGGATTTGCTCCCAGTGTGGACGAAACGCCTCGACATTGACCTTGGCTGCCGCTTTGTCCTGCTCGCCGAAGTCCGTAAGCAATTCATCGAGAGTACACACCAGCCCAGGAACGCCTTTGGTGAACTGTGCGCCATCGAGAAACAGGATGCGCCCGTCTACCGGCACCTGCCGGACAATGTGGCGAACCGCAGCGATACGATCGTATAAGGCCGGCTGTGGATTGCCGAAGGTAAAGCGGCGGTCGTCGCTGATTACGGTCCAGTCCTGCATCTTGTCACTGCCGAAAACAGTGCCAATGACGTCCTTGACGTGGATTATGAGCAGGCCGTGCGCCGTCAATAACAGATGATCGATCTGGATTTCGCCCTCATCGCCATTCGGTATGATGAGACCGTCAATACGCTCGTATGCGATGGACTTCAACACCTTGCTCAAAGACAGCCCATGCCCGGCGCGGCGTCGGTAGAGCAGCCAGGACAGCAACAAGAGCACCAGCAGCAGCGGCAATAAATAAATGCCGGGAAAGTCAGGCGGCAGTAGTTTGCTCATTGTCCAGCGGGTCCCTGTCCGGGCGAATTCATGATGTCGCTATTTATCGCCCGTCAGTCAGATTTCGTCAAGGTACAAAAGCATCGTCAAGTGCGCCCGCCAGCGATGCCAGATCAGGCTGCACGGTCACCGCATGCATCGGCCGCGACAGAATTTGTTGCAAGGCGTCCGGTATTGGCACCACTTGTCCGATCAAAGGTTCGACAATCTGTTCGAACTTCGCGGGGTGGGCTGTGGCAACCACAATCCAGTCCTGGTCGCGGCGCTGCGCCGCGTCGAGCTGTCGGTATGCACAGGTTGCCGTTGCCGTATGGGGGCAAACGACCAGCGCATGCTCGGTAAAATTACGCCTGATTTCATCCTCGATTTGATCATCATCGACGGAGAAGACTTGCAGCTGTTGCCGCAGGCTGCTCGCATCGCCAAGCAATTTGCGCAATCGCTCCATGTTGCTGGGGTTACCGACGTCCATGGCTGATGCCAGTGTCCGGATACTCGCTCTCGGTAACCACTCGGCACCGTTGAGGAAATCGGCAATGATCCGATTGGCGTTGCTGGCCAACACAATTTCGCCGATCGGTAAGCCCATTTCACGCGCCAGGATACAAGCGAATGCGTTGCCGAGGTTTCCAGCCGGCACAACGAATGAGGGCCTCTTGCCGGTCCGTGAATAGTGCCGCAGGCTCGCGTCCGCATAGTAGATACTTTGTGGCAGCAGGCGGCCAATATTGATGCTGTTCGCTGAGCTGAAGCGATGTCTTGCGGATAGAGTGCCGTCTGCCATTGCGGCTTTGACCATCGCCTGGCAGTCATCGAACGATCCCCGTACCGACAGCGACAGCACATTATCACCCCAGCAACAGAGCTGCCGCGCCTGCCTGGCCGATACCCGTCCGTCGGGAAACAGCACCACAACCCGGGTGCCGGGTCGTTCGTTAAATGCTGCCGCAACCGCGCCACCGGTATCGCCGGAGGTTGCCACCAGGATGGTCAACGGCTGCTCCGCAATACTGTGCAGGCGGCCCAGGCAGGCCGCCAGGAAGCCGGCGCCGACGTCCTTGAACGCAGCCGTGGGCCCGTGATACAGCTCCAACATCTGCAGACTGCGGCCGCAGCCGGGAATTTCCGTAAGCGGTATCGGGAAAGCAAAAGTCTCTGCCACAATCTCCGGTAGCGCGTCGCGCAATTTCGACGCGGCAAAAAACGGTTGCAGGAAGAGCTCAGCAATCGCACGGATTCCGTCGGCAGCAGCGAAATGATCCGGCGAATACACAGGCAATGTTGCCGCGACGAACAAGCCGCCATCAGCGGCAATCCCCTGTAACAGCGCATCATCGAGCCCTACCGCCGTCCCGCCCCGTGTACTCATGAATTTCATGCCCGGTCTTCCACCTGCGCCCCGGGAGCATCCATGCGGCTGATCCAGGTCTGGCAGTCGTAGCCGAAACCGCGGCATTGCTGCTCCATCGCCATCGCAATGTTGGCGGCATCCGCCGTCTGGCTCAGGGCGAATATGCTGGGGCCGCTGCCTGACAATGAACAACCGAAGGCACCGGCATTCAGCGCGCTTTCCTTGACCGCCGCGAAACAGGGGACCGAATCCGCCCGTTGCGGTTCGATGATGACATCCTTGAGTGAGGCCTTGATCAACTCATGATCATCCTGCTGGCAGGCGGCGACAAAGGCTGCAAGATAACCCTGCTGTTGCAGCCACTGCTGCATTGTGTAGCCGCGCGCCAGCCCTTTTCTCGATTCCGCAGTACTCACCTGCAACTCCGGATGCAACAGGATGCTGCAGGAGTCGGAGGGCACGGACAACGATATGGTACGCGGCAGCAGCGACTGCGGACACAAGACCATGCCACCCAGCAGGCTGGGAGCGACATTGTCCGCATGCAGTCCGCCACTGGCGAATTTTTCGCCTTCCAGGGCATGCATCAGGAGCTGG
>Ga0255058_10000466_pt1 | contig 23636 bp, 19 predicted proteins | sample Cases_109_9_MG_FD_188637 | JGI IMG/M metagenome (GOLD analysis project Ga0255058, IMG submission 188637) | Seawater microbial communities from Amundsen Gulf, Northwest Territories, Canada - Cases_109_9 | ecosystem: Environmental > Aquatic > Marine > Gulf | place: Canada: Northwest Territories... | reverse complement strand
CTTCACTGGTACCTCTTATCTATATCCGCCACACTCACCAAAAAACTAAAGGCCAGATGAAAGCTCTGGCCTTAGGCGCCCTTTTTCTCCTGATCGCGTTAACCATCTTTTCGCCGTGGATGATCAGAAACTACAAATGGCAGAAAAATCCTGTATATCCTCTTTATAATTCTTGGTTTAAATCCATCGATTCAAAAGTGGTATCCTCAGGCTCCACGCATGATATTAAAAAACCCAAAACAGAATTTGAGCACTTTGCAGTGAGAAAAGTCATCTACGGCGAAAAATGGTGGGAAACTCTTCTTTTACCAATTCGAATATTTTTTCACGGCCAGGATGACAATCCAAAATATTTTGACGGAAAGCTTAATCCGTTTTTGCTGTTTTTACCAATCTTTGCCTTCATAAAGCGAAAAAAAGAACCGTCTTTTGTAAATCATGAAAAAAAAATTTTTGTCTTTTTTTCAGGTTTTTTTCTACTTTTTGCTTTTTTCCAAACCGACATGAGAATCCGTTGGGTTTCACCCATGCTTCCACCCCTTGTTATGCTCTCAATGCTCGGCCTCTATGAAATGGGCGGGCTTGTTTTAAAAACAAGCGCTAAATTCGGAAAAATAATCCTTTTAGGTTTTGTGTATGGTTCCATCATCACCCTTTTTACAATTAATTTCATATACATTTTCAAACAGTTTTACCATGTCGCCCCCCTCCCCTATATCACCGGAAAAATCAGCCGTGATGCATATATCGAGCGACTCCGACCCGAATATACAGCCATTAAATTTGCAAACCAAAATATCCCCGACAACGCCAAAATATTAGGTGTATTTTTAGGAAATCGGGGTTACTACAATGATAGAGAAATAGTATTTGACTATAATAAACACATCAGAGACTCTTTAAAAAAAACGGGTTCAGCTGCTGGCCTATTGAATTCATTTCAAAATCGCGGTATTACGCATTTACTGATTCGATACGATCTCTTTAACAAATGGAAAACTTTCAGTTTCAACGAATTGGAAAAACAGATACTCAATAATTTTCTCGAAAAAAATGCTGTTCTGCTTTTTACCAGGAATGGACACGGGCTTTTTCACATTAATACAAACAAAGCTGACACCAACTAACTCTAAGGGGCAATGATTGACAAATCATAGGTGAAATAAGAAGAAAATGTACAAAAAGAAATCAATATGCGTTGTGGTTCCAGCCTACAATGAAGAAACACAAATCAGCCGAGTAATTGAAACCATGCCTTCGTACGTGGATAAGCTTGTGATCGTCGACGATGCTAGTGATGACAACACATTTGAGGTAGCTCAAAACCATCAGAAGAAAAATAATCAAATTGAAATATTGAGGCATGAGACGAACCAGGGTGTTGGTGGAGCCATCGCAACCGGTTATAAGTGGGCGAGAGACAATAAGTTTGAAGTAACTGCCGTCATGGCAGGGGACGCACAGATGGACCCGAAAGATCTTGAGAAGATCGTTAAACCCATAGCCAACGGTGATGCAGATTACTCCAAGGGAAATCGGCTTTTTATGGGTGATGCCTGGACGCTAATACCGCATTACCGGTATCTCGGAAATTCCTTTTTGTCTTTACTTACGAAAATCGCCTCAGGATATTGGCATGTTGCCGATTCTCAATGTGGTTATACGGCAATTTCTTTGATCGCTTTAAATAGAATCAACCTTGATGCCATTTACAAAAATTACGGGGTACCTAATGATCTACTCATAAAACTGAATCAGGCTGACTTTCGCGTTCGGGATGTACATGTAAAACCAGTTTACAATATCGGAGAAAAATCGGGAATAAGATTGACCAGGCTTATCCCAAAAATTTGTTTTCTTCTTTTTAAAGGATTCTGGCAGCGACTCTTTAATAAATATGTTATAAAGGACTTTCATCCTTTAATATTTTTCTTTTTACTTTCGTTTTTCCTTTTAAGTTTAAGTGTGCCTTTAGCGATAAGACTATTTTATCTTTGGGCTATAAGAGGTGATATACCCGATATGAATGCTTTAGCACTTTTCTTTACCATGATTAGTGGATTGCAAACCTTATTTTTCGGTATGTGGTTTGACATGGAATATAATAAAAATTTAAAATAGGAAAGCATGAGAATTTGTATTTTGACATCTTCATTTCCCAGATTCAAAGGAGATAGTGCTGGAATTTTTTTATATCATCTGTGTTCCTGGTTGGCTCGTAAGGGAGTAGAAATAGAAGTCATAGCCCCTCATGATTTTAATCTTAAATTCAACGAAAATTGGGGAAAGATAAATATAAACCGGTTTCCTTACTTCTACCCACTTAGATATCAAAAGTTATGCTATTCTTCCGGAATTCTAAATAATATCAAGAAAAATCTCCTCGCCAAGATCCAGCTTCCGCTTTTTGTCATCCTTGAAATAATTTATACGTTTTGGATAATAAAGAAAAAGAATATTGATATTATTCATGCCCACTGGTCACTGCCTCAGGGTTTCGTCGGAATTTTATGCAAGCAATTGTTCAAAATTCCTTGTATCACTACGATCCATGGAACAGATGTTCATCGATTCAAATTTTCCTTTCTTAAAAATCTTAACGCCTTTGTTATCAATCACTCAGACATTTGCACCGCAAACAGCAGCGCCACAAGTAAAGTTGCTCAAACGATATCAGAAGCGAAAAAGATTGATATCGTCCCGATGGGTGTTAATACATTATTTTTCAAAAAGCATAATAAGCCTGTAAGCATTAGAGATAAATACGGAATTGATGGCAATGTGATATTGTATGTTGGCCGTCTTATAGACTGGAAAGGCATCGACTACCTGATTAATGCAATGCCAAGAGTCATCGATGCTGTTCCGAAAACCAAATTGTTCATAGTTGGTTCCGGTCCACTTAAAAGCGATTTTTTAAAATTATCCGAAAGACTGAATATAAAAAGAAGTATCATTTTTATTGATGCGGTTTCTCAAAGCGATCTGATAGGTTTTTATTCGTTAGCCGATCTTTTTGTTTTGCCTTCGATTATCAATGACAAAGGAGAGACCGAAGGACTTGGAGTAGTTCTGCTTGAAGCTATGGCTTGCGGGGTACCTGTTATCGGAACCAATGTAGGAGGAATTCGTGATATTATCAAAGATGGTAAAACCGGACTGCTTGTCCGGCAGAAGGATCCTTACGATTTAGCAAAAAAAATCATTCAATTGTTTTCAGATGAACGACTGAAGATAAAGATAGTAGAAAATGGGTTTAAATTAATTGAGAAAAAATTTACGTGGGATGTGGTGTCTGATAGATTTATTCAAATATACACGGATGTTATCAAACGAAAAAAAATCTCTGCTTTACTTTAATCTGACGATATCACTGAATGTTATTTAAAGGTCAGGCCTCGTCGTTAAGCACTTCATCAAATAAATTTCTATATTCACTCACCATTTTATCTAATGTGAAATTTTTTTCGACTTTTGAACGGTTGTATTCACCCATTTCCCGTCTGAGATTTGGTGAATCTGCTAATATATTTATTTTTTCTGCAAAATCATTAACATCACCCACCGGACATAGGCAGCCGCCCTTATCTTCATCGATTTGTTCCGGTAAAGATGAGCAATTACTCGCGATTACTGGAAGCCCGCACGCCATGGCCTCCAGAACAGCCACGCTTAGCCCTTCTCGAACCGTTGGCATTAATAATATATCCATTTGGCGATAGTGATTCGGCATATCTTCGAATCGAACCGGTCCTATTGATTGAAGGTTTGGCAAATCGGACAAGTTTTTTCTAGTTCGAAGTCCCTGGGTATAAAATATTTTGATGTTTTTATCGAGAAGTCTTGCAATTGCAGGGAGCCACTGAGCGCCTTTACGCCGGGTAAGATTGCCCGAAAATAAAACGAGAATTTCTTTTCTATGTTTTCTTTTCGCCTGATTAGGTCGAAAGTGATTCGTGTCCACGCCATTGTAAATGATGTGAATTGGAACTGATAGATTCATATCTTCTCTGACAAGGCGTGCTGTAAATTCACTTACCGTCGTTATCTTCATAGCCTTTTTGATTGCTAATTTTGTCCACATTTTAAGGTCAGTTGCGTAATGTATTTTCTGAAAAAATGAGCTATACGGTCTCATAAAACCATCTAATACATAGTTTTGGAAAGATATTATCAGTGGAATGGATTTGCGATAAAAAAATCGGGCATAATCGGGTACTGTGTGGATCAAATCATTGTGTTTAATTTTTGCAACAAAGGGTAAGGCAAAAGGCATAAATGCCCAATTGGGGTGATGGGAGGCGACTCGATAACCTGGTATATGACGTTCCAAAAGGCGATGGATGACATAAGCGCCGCTTCCGGTTCCCATGGGACTGATTATTTTCAATCCGCGGTTCATCGGCTACCGTATAGTTCATAAGATTTGCGTTTAAGAAAATTCAGACCGCTTTCCATTGCCGCATAAAATTTTAAAAATCCAGCAAACAAAACAAATCTTCGGCTTATCGGCAAGCCATAATCCTGAAGGAAAACCGAAAAATATTTAAAAAATGCTTCGAATAGATTTACTGGTGGCGCTTCGCAAACAACAGGGTGTGGCAACTTGGGTAGTAAGTAGCCCTCAATTGCAAACAGTAATCGTTGTGCTGACACTTGACGAAAATACCGTAAAGATATGAAGGTCATGGCATCGGGAAATCTTTTTTTATGAGAATAATTGGCATCTGGTCTAATATCACCATTAACAAAGTGATTATGTTGAAAAATTATATTATCCAGGTAAAACATACGGCTTTTACCCAAATGTTTTAGACGGATGAAGATATCGAATATGTGTTGATCAATATATAGTGCGTTATATTCTTTAGGATACGGATTAGACAAAATTTCACAGGTTTTTCTGGACATGATTGGAAAGGTGCACATATGCTGACGGGTTTCCGTATCATTAGGGTAGGCCATGAAAATTCCATCCGGGATAGTGAGGGCAAAATCCGAAATGATTCTATCCCAGCCCGGCGTCTCCAGTGTCAAGTCGTCATTCAGCAATATAATGATATCCCCCGTAGAACGATTCAGGCACTTCGTGTTGTATTCACCCATTGTGGATTTGGTGCCTATAAGTTTTACAATATTAAGCCTGGGGTCATCAATAAGGTGACTTTGCGGGTCGTCATCATCCATACACATAATAATTTCGACGTTTTCAAGATCATATGTGGTGTCAATAATGCTCTTGATTAGGTGCTTCAATAGATGGGCTCTGTCTCGTGTCGGCAGCAGAAATGAAATTTTTTTGTTCATAAATTCTCTAAAAGTTTGAATAAAAAACTATTAAATACTTCGAAAAAGCATTCCAATAAGTTTTTCATATCTTTGCGGCCCTAAGGCTTTTTTAATCATGGACTTCAATATTTTTACCGGTACTTCGGAAATAAACAACATGCGCAATTTCAGCATTTGCAGTTTTGAAAATCCATTCTGGCCAGTTATGCATGCGTATTTTTCTTCGAATTTTGTTCCAATTCGGCGCCGGCGCATTCGAAGTTTATATATTTCCGAGTTTTCTTTTAACGGCAGCATCCTTCCCGTGGAAAAGGCTTCGACGGCCTTTAACGCATGGTGATCTATATGGGGGTAAGACTTTTCACGCCACAGTTTCAAGAAAAAGGGCTGTCCCTGCGATGCTGCCGGGTCTGGATGGGAAAAATGCCAGAGGGTTACACTTTCATCGTGCCATATTTCAGGTATACCCGCGTTGATCAAGCGCCAACCCAGATCGTATGGCCCGCAAAGGTATCCGCTGAAAGATTTATGCTCATCGAATCCACCAAAGCGGATGGCATCAGATCTGCTCACAGACATACATGCGCCCACATTGGGCCATATATCGCTCCATGGATAACGCTGCAATTCGTCGATCTGCGATATTCCATCGGGGTACAAAGCTGGTGATCTCCACTGGTAATGCATGAGGACTTTTGAATCAGAAGTTTCGGATTGCGTCAGATTGAAGGATTTGATAATCGAAGCAATGAAATCTTCTGGAAAAACGGCGTCGCTATCACAGATGGTAATGACCTTTCCTTTGGAATATAGAAGACCGATGTTATATCCCTCATGTTTGTGATACAGACCCTTCTGACCGCATGTGATAACGACATCGGCTTGTTCCATTGTGATCGGAACAACCCGATCGTGCAACTCGATCCAGATCAGCTCATATTGATCTTTGGCAACATTTTGTCTGCTCAACCAATCAAGAGAATGAAATCTCTCTCTACATGACCAATCTAGAAGAATTATTGAAACTTTAGGCGTATTAGGAGATGAAGACTTATGAATGGTAATGGCTTTATTCATCATAACAAAACTCGATAACGACTAGAGTGAGGAACTTAAGCAATCACTTTGTGAGAACGTAGTAAGCAAAGCCCAAAATCTTAGGCTGTGGGGCTTCAAAAAGCCCTAAGTGCCATGAAGCCGCTCAACAACTTTTGAGGCAAATGAACCTAAATTGACACCATTTCTTTGAAGCGCTTCACAAAGTTTATCAAGACGTTTTAAACGTACGTCCTGATCGATAAATGGATCCTCACTGTACCACAGCTCATGGGGAATATAATAAGGATGTCGTCTATATATGGCTTCCTTACTGCCACGAAACCTAATTTTATATTTCTCAGGGTTGTTTGTATATTCGCTGCCGCCTGCTAAAATAAGTGTATTCATACTTTCAACCAAATCGATAGCGTCTTTAAGATTTGAGATGTGTTCGATCATTTCATCGATATCGTTATCTGTCTCGCCAGGGATACCAAGGACCATGTTGACAGTTGTAAAGATACCGCTCCGGTAGCAATCTCGAAGATTCTGGTAAACCCATTTCATGGTATATCCTTTACGCTGCAACTTGAGCGTATTCTTCGACCAGCCATCAATCCCGAATCTCAGGTGACAGAAGCCCGCCCTGGCAAGGTGCTTAAAATAATCTTTTGTATTTCTTTTATCTATTCGTAATTGACCACTCATTGTCACATTAATATCCCGATCTATTATCTCGGAACAAATGTCATAAAGGTTTTGAGGATCACCATTTACATCGCTTTCGTTAAAATGAAAAGAATCAAATCCATTTTTAGTCCAGTATTCAATTTCGTCCACAACAGAGCCGGGAGATCGTTTCCTGAACGGAAAACATTCAGCACAAAACCGACATTTACCCCAGTTGCAGCCTCGGCTTCCTGTAATCGGGACAAGGTGACAACGATTGTAAGTCTGATAATAATGATAAGGAATCCATTCATATCTAGGAAAATCAAGTGAATCAAGATTTTCCCAAATAGGTGCAGGTTCAAAAATCCTTCCAGGCGTGTCGAAACGTGAAATAATTCCAGGAAGATCATTAACCTTCTCTCCCTTTGAGATCGCTTTAACCACCGGAAGAAATGAAGTTTCCGCCTCACCGATTACCATGTAGTCAAAATCTTGAAAAAGGAAGGGGCCGATATGGGGATACACACAATCGTATCCCCCGACCACTATCATAATTTCTGGATCTTTTTCCTTGACAATGCTCAGAAAACGGGATGCAAGTGACCTGTTGGAACCATTTAGAGATACGCCTACAGCCTTGGGTTTTTTGTCTAATATGCGATTAATGATTTCTTTTAACTGTGGCCAGAAAAAGTCAACCACATTATCTTTTGTCCACTCAATTTCAGCGGCGACATCCCAGGGGTCTTCAACCATAAGGTTTCCCTGTGGCGTGTGAATTTCCTTCAGATTATTCAAAATTATATTTGAAAAATATCGGTGATAGATGATGATATTGACATCAATTGTCTGGAAGTTTACCCTACTTTTTTTAAGCAGGTTATGTAAATACCCTACACCATTGGGCATCATAGGCAGATACCGTGGCGGCAATTCAAGAAGCAAGAAATCAAGATTGTTGTTTATGTGAATATCAGGAATATCAATCGGATAAAAAGGTCGCGGTTTATTTAATCGCTGATACAGAGGTACTATCCAGGGAAATCGGGCTGCAATGCGTTTTTTTAATCGAGTGATTTTAGCTTTCACAAAAATGCCTTTAGTCGAGTATTCTAAGTAATTGGTATAGGAAAAGGGGCTGTGTTACAAAATGTTAAATGTCTGCCATCCCTATGGAAAAAATAACCATTGGGGCCACCGGGTGGATGTGATAAGAGTTTAAGCGTCATGCTGACAACTTGATAACGACTTATATCTGTTCCGCGGTTCATCTCTGTTTTAGCCTCACCTGGATCCATAGTGTTTATCTGAATATCCATTTCAGGATATGCTTTTTCAAACTCCCTGGCAATCGAGCGTCCAAGGCTATTGAGAGCCGCTTTGGATATATTGTATATTCCGAAACCAACTGTATCGGCCCAGCCAGCTCCTGAACTAAAAAAAAGCACACGCGCTGTGTTATTTTTCAACATGAGTGGAAAAGCTGTTTTTGTAACAAGCCAAGGAGCTTTTACATTTGTCATCATTAAATCGTCCCATTTTTCGGATAAGCCATCACGCAATGGGAAGGGACTTGTAGGCAAACTAGGCAGCGCCGCGCAGTGAATGATCCCTGTCAATTTGCTGTTTTGCTTATCAATAATCTGGCAAGATTTTTCAATAGCTGAAGGGACAGTCACGTCTGTTGGAAGGACATGACAATTGTCTGTGTTTATTGCAAAAAGCCTCCGACATTCACTTATGCTTTCATATAACTTTTCCTCACGGCGCCCACTCAGATAAACGACACTGCCGGTTGCAGCGAGAGCACAGGCAATACTCCGACCATAACCTGTGCCAGCTCCAGTTATCCAAAAAATGCTTCCAGACAACCTTTGCCAGCGCTGTTGATGGAGTCCAAAAAAATGTTCTTTCCATTTTGTCGGATCAACATTCTGCTCGACGCTAGTGGTCGACGAAGATCGTTTGAAAAAGGATAGCAACCATTTACTAAAAAAAGGCATATTCCCCGGCGAGTCTTGTTCGTTCTCGTTTTTTTTTGATATGAGTTACTATATTATCACCCGTCGCATTTATCCCTATTAAGGATGTGCTTATAAGAAAATTCTAAACCAAAATATAACAACCAAAAAAGCTTCCAGATGAATGAGGAAACTTTAAAGCGTTTATTTATTTTTTGTTTCAATTCTAGAAGGTTGTCGTTATGGGTCAATAATTTCAAAATAAAGCCGCGTTGACTCTCTAATCTCAAACGCAAATATTGCGGAATTCCATAATAGCGCGACTTGAATTTTACAATATTATGGCCTAAATAATTACTTTCCATTACAATGGGTTTGTTGTCTAACTCGGCTTCACTGTATACCAGCGGTCTTGCTCGAAACTCTTTCGATCGTTTTGGAATTAAATGGTCTGCTTTTTGATAGTCGAAATCATAACCTATATATTTTACGAAGTCTTGAGGGAGTTCATAAAATTTTTCGTATGCTTTTTCTGTGAAATGTTTTTTAAAGGACCCGATTCGTCCTCCATAGAAAGTCGGACTATCTTTATCATATACCTTCTCTGCAAAATGTTTGGGATCACCGGGTATATGAAGTTTTAGTTGAAAAGACCAAATAATCTTAACTTGTAATTTTTCCGATCCCCCTCCTTTAGGACCGACTAATTCTTCATATGAAACAGGTATCACATTTTTCATGTCAAGCCAGCTGATATAATCCTTCATCCGATCTCTGATGCTACCGAGCAACCACGGGTCATTAATTAACTTTAGCAAGCGTTCTTCAAAAGAAAACCCATCAAAATAGCTCCAAAATGCAGTTTTGCCATCTCTATGGTAAAAATTGGCCTCTGATACTAATATGTCCATTGGATTTCTATAGATAAATAAAGCAGGACTTTTTACAAAAGGATGATATACATTCCATGAGCTTTTGTTGAAATCTAAAAACTTAGTTGGTGTGTGTGAGTTCATTGAATCTAAAAAATACCACTTGCCGCCGTGGGGATTATCTGGGCAATTTCCCCCAGCGATATATCCGAAAATTTTCACAAGATTATATAACAGATGCGTGCCACTTTTAGGAATCGAGATTAGAAACAGAGGCATATTTTTATAATACAGCTCTGTTCTGGGGGCTATAATTATTCCATGCTCAAGGTCTATAAATTTCATGAGTTCGGAAGAGAGTTGTTTCGCATCAGGAATAAACAAAATGGTTGTATCTATCGAAATATCTGGAGTCATTAATGCGACATTAGTGGGCAATTCAGTTTCGGATTCAAATGCGTAAAATTTAATTTGAGGTTTAAGCTTTTGAGCTTCCTCTAAAAAGTTGAGCGCAAACTGGTTCAACGGAGACAATAATATTCGTCTAATCTTTGGATCATTAAAAGTTAAATATAAATCAATATATGATTTCATATTATGCTCAACAATTTTAAGACTTAATGACTCCTTCATTGTATGTTTTCCTGATCTCCGATGTTGTTTGACACTGGATGCAATGGAAAATTACCTTCTAATCCAAAGCAGAAAATTTATGCATAACAACACAAACAGGGTTTTTTATTTCCTGCTTTAGTGCAAAGGGATGACATTCAACGATATGGAATGAACAGGCTTTTGACCAAATATCGCTTCTATCGTTTCCTATCACTATGTTGAGCGATATGTTATACTTACCATTTGTAAGGATCAAAGGCCCAATTTCTATTCTTATCTTCTTAGTGTTTCTATTAAAGCTAATTCCATGGAAGGCTCCAGAAGAACCGACACAAACAAATTCTCCTGTTTCTTTGTAAATTCTGAATTCAACATTATATGGATCCGTTTCGAATACCCCAGAAAGTTGAACCATCAGAATTAGATTGTCCTGATATTTGAAAATCGATGAATTTTCACCTTTGGTGTTTAGCACTTCCACACGACTAAAATAGAAATTTGATCTCTTTACTTCCCTGGGGTCTCTAATCGCAATACTACTTGTTGTATCATATGATTTTATCTGCTTTTTTTCATATCCTCGTATAATGTCATATGTAGGGCCAATTTTTTTTATTTTTCCGCTTTCTATCCAGAAAGCGCGTACACATAGATTTCGAATGGCACCCATATTATGGCTCACGAACAATACGGTGCGGCCTTCTTTTGCAATATCGTCCATTTTTCCAAGACACTTTTTTTGAAATGCCATATCGCCTACCGCTAGCACCTCATCGATCAATAGGATCTCAGGTTCCAGATGAGCAGCCACCGCAAATGCCAGGCGCACGTACATTCCTGAGGAATACCTTTTTACAGGAGTATCCAGAAACTTCTCGATCTCAGCAAAGGAAACGATTTCATCAAATTTTTCCTTGATATCTCTCTTCGACATACCCAAGATCGCGCCGTTTAAGAAAATATTCTCCCTGCCCGTCAATTCGGGATGAAACCCGGTGCCAACTTCTAGAAGACTACCAACCGAGCCATTGATTCTCACTTTCCCGACAGTGGGCTCGGTAATCCGACTGAGGATCTTGAGCAGGGTAGACTTACCTGCACCATTCGGGCCGATGATGCCGATACATTCTCCCTGCTTGATATCAAAAGAGATTTCTCTTAAAGCCCAAAATTCTTCTTTGGAATAATTTACCTGCTGAGTCTTGGAGGGGGAAAGGAAACGTCGAGTCAGTGTTTTTGCTTTGTCAACAATCACATCCCTCAGGGCAGTGTATTTGCCATGCAACTGATGGGTTATTATATATTTTTTACCGATATTCTCGGCCTGTATCATAGTGTCTGACATAATCTATTCCTGATCATTTTAAATTATATCTGCAAAGGTGCGTTCGGTCTTGCGGAAGTACCATAGACCACCGCTAAACAGTATAAAAACAAAACTCAAAGATAACAAAAATCCCGGTAAATAAAATACAATGTCTTTGCCTAAAATAGCCCAGCGAAATCCGTCGATCACACCCACCATCGGATTTAACGAATATAACAGGCGCCATTTTTCCGGAACCACACTGCTGCTGAAGCCGACCGGGGAAATATATAGGCCAAATTGGACAATAAAAGGTACGATATAGCGAAAATCACGGTATTTTACATTCATTGCAGAGATCCAAAGACCCGCCCCCATGGCCGCCGCAAACGACATGAGGATTAACAAGGGCAGCACCAGAACGCGCCAGGTCGGCCAAAAATCATACCAGGCCATAAGTCCTAAAAGAATGATCCCGGATAATAGAAAGTCCACAAAACTTACGATAACAGAGCTTGTCGGAATGACCAGACGAGGAAAATAGACTTTGGAAATCAGGTTGGTATTGTCAATCAAACTGTTGCTGCTCTCGCTTAGGGCATTTGCAAAGAATTGCCAGGGAAGCATGGCCGCAAAAACGAGAATGGGATAAGGTACACCCTCAGAAGGGAGTTTTGCGAGTTTTCCAAAGACAATGGTCAGAACCACCATGGTCAGGAGAGGACGCAAGACTGCCCACGCAATACCGATGGCCGTCTGTTTATATCGAACAAGAATGTCGCGCCAGGCCAGAAAGTAAAATAATTCACGATAAAGCCACAGGTCTTTCCAATATTGCCGCCCTATATGTCCTGCTTCTATAATCAATTGTTTATGCATTTTTTTCAACAATTTCTATCAGGTGATAAAAATAAAAAAGTCTGGGTGATCAATAATTCGCATACTTTCTTTTGAGTTTCCTCTTCGTCATTTCCCGGATATGGGAAGCTGTTTTGAGACCGAATTTATTCTCGATCATATTTAAGTACCTGGGGCTGGTGTAGTAGGTCTGGAAAGCATAATCCCGGAATGAAAGCACCTGGCCGCCGCTTAAATAGTTTGTTGGTAGGGGTAAGGTTTCATACCCATATTGAGAATACCCCTCCCAGGAAGCCGGAAGCTGCCAGCCCTTCTCTAAAGCAATTCCATAGAGTTTAGATCCGGGATAGGCCATGGCGCAGTATATATTAGCCCATTCGGCATTGATATCCAACATGAGTTTTAAGGTTTCATTCATGGTATCATAATCGTCTTCCGGAAGTCCGAAAATAAAGTTGGAACAGATGTGCATATCCAGATCGTACGTCATCTCAACGACTTTACCGACCTGATCCATCTGGTAACCCTTGGTGACATTCTCAATGACGCGCCGGCTGCCGGATTCAAATCCATAAGCGACCCAGTTGACGCCGGCCTGTTTCATCTTGGCCAGCATTTTTTCAGTGACCGTATTGACCCGGGCATAAGCCCACATATTTAAATTATAACCCCTTTCGATAATCATGTCGCAGAGGGAAACAATTCGTTTTTCGTTTAAGGCGAACATTTCGTCGATAATCTTGATATTTTTGATTCCATATGTATTGACCAGAAAATCCAGTTCATCGATGACTTTTTCCAGACTTCGATAGCGGATAGTGTGTTTGCCGAACAAAGCATTGATGCAGCAGAATGTGCAGCTATAGGGGCATCCCAGACTGGTATATAAAATACCATAGGACTGACGCTCCTCGATATGATCGAAGCAGTGCCAGTTATGGGCCCGGTATTTTTCCATGGGCAGCAGGTCCCAGGCCGGCATCGGTATATCATCCAGGTTTTTCATCAACGGCGGTCTTTGGTTTGAGACCACGTGAGCATCTTTTTTATACCACAGGCCATCAATCGGAAAGTCATCTGCCTTCGCCTTGAGTGCATCCAGAAGGGCGGGAAGGGTAAAAAAACCTTCGCCCTGGCACACAAAATCGGTATTTTCTTCAGAAATGGTCTGCTGCGGCAGCACACTTGGGTGAAGACCCCCCAGCAGGGTGTTAATATGCGGGGCGGACTGCTTGATGAAAGAGATAACTTTGCCGGCGCCGGTCATATTCATTGTTGACGCCGAGGGGTTGGTGCCTGAAACAATCACTGCCGCCAGAATAGGATCGGCATCAATCGTTTTCTGAGCGGTTTCCACATAACTCCAGTTTTCCACCTCCGCATCATAAAGAACCACCGAATAACCCTTTTTCCTGAGGTAGGCCGCCAAAAGGGCAGCCCAGAACGGCGGTTCAATTGCTGTGAGATTGAATTCGCTTAGGTCGCCGTATAATTGTCTCTGACTGCCGGGTTTTATTAAAACGATGTCAGTTTTTTTCATTATGGACAAGTTTACTTTTTAAGGGTTGTGGCCTGCAGCAATGAAATTATTTGCTTATAGTCTCTGCTTCAGTTCATTTTCTCTTGTTTTCAGATTGTCCAGTAAATCAAGCGCAGCTTCTCCAATAGCTACTTGATGTTTATCAAGTTCATTCAAAATTTTATCCATACGCCTGACCCGTATCTCCTGATCAATGTAAGGTTCGGTACTGTACCACAGATCAGTCGGTACAAAATACGGATGTTGCTCATAAATTGACTTTTTATCACCTCGAAACCGAATCCCGTGTTTCTCGGGATTCTTATAATAATGGCTCCCGCCAGCCAGGATTAGGGTATTAGCCTGAGATAGCATGTCATAATAGTTGCTGTAATGCAGAAGGTTTTTTATCATATCATCTACGTCTTCTTCGGTCTCACCAGGTATTCCAACAACTATATTTACAGCAGAAAAAAGGCCGACTTTTTTACAATTACGCAAATTTTCAAGGACCAGATCCATTTTGTAGCCCTTTCTTTGGAGACGAAGGATTTTGTCCGTCCATCCATCGATTCCGAAACGTAAATACTTGAAACCTGCCTTAGCCAGAAGTGCAAAATGTTCTTTTGTATTTTTCTTATCAATACGGAGCTGTCCCATAAGATGAACATTCAAGTCGCGTCTGATGATCTCGGAACATATGTCGGAAAGAAGTTGTGGTTCACCATTAACATCACTTTCATTGAACACAAAACTATAAATACCTTGCTGCGCAAAATATTCAATTTCATCGACCACATTGCGTGAGGAACGTTTTCTAAAAGGGAAACATTCGGCGCAGAATCGGCATTTGCCCCATTTGCATCCCCGAGTGGCTGTAATCGGCATGATCCTGTTACCCGCATAATTCATGTACAATCCGAGATCACTCCATTCGTAGCGAGGAAATCCGGCGGAATCAAGATTTTCAAGCAGTGGAGGCTCAGCCCAGACCCTTTCTGGAGAATCAAAACGGGATATGATTCCCGGCAGATCCTTAGGTTTTTTTCCGACTGTAAGATCTCTAATAAACGTTCCTAGAGTCATTTCCGTTTCGCCGATAAACATGTAGTCAAAATCCGGAAAAATCCTGGGGCCTATTTCACGATACACGCAATCATATCCTCCCACAACAATCACAATGCCAGGCATGCGTTCACGGAGAGCTTTTACAAATAATTTGGACAAAGCTCTGTTGATGCCATGGACAGATATACCGATTGCTTTGGGAGGTTTTTCGGAAATTTCTTGAATAACTTCTTCAATTTGCGACATAAAGTATTTAAGTACTTCCGGCCGTTCCCACTCTTTGGCAGTGGTTGGCGTCCACGGATCGTTGGGCATCACATAACCGTCAGGTGTGGTAAACGGACTAATATTTTCAAGTACTCTTTTAGAGTGATACCTGTGATAAAAAACAATATTGACATCAATGATCTGAAACCTGATATTCACATCTTTTAAAATATTATAAACATAACCGATTCCATTCGGCACAAATGGTTCGTATCTGGGAGGAAGTTCAAGAATAAGGAAATCAAGATTAGGCTGTATAGTGATAGTCGGGATGTTTATGGGATAGATGGAAAAAAAATTTCCTAGATTCAATCCCAGGAAATTAATAATTTTTCTGGCATAATAGAATTTCCTTAAAAAATAAATAACGGATGTAGCCCAAACCGGCAGTGTCTTTGAAGAGGAATTTCCGCGTACTAATTTTATAATAAGCCTAAGTAAAGGCGTTGTAGCTGTAAAAAGTCTATTAACAGCCTTGGAAAAATTTAAAGCCACGAACTCTCTCCATAAGTTACATTCAGAATTAAACCAAATTTATAGTGAGTAATCGTAATCGATGGATACACTTAGACTTTGCTCTTCCCTGTTTAATCAGCGGACGTCGGCTGAGATCTGCCTAGCCGGGTGTGTTTCGATCAAGGTTAAACTCTCTTAAGCAAGTGGTCGTTCATATGGCCACGTGTTACAAAACTGCACGTGCCGTCCGTTTCTGTCAAAAAATTTTCCATTGGCAGAGCCTTTCGCCTGCGCAAGCAGAAGAAGCACAATACTGACAACCGAATAAGGAGAAACTGAAGATCCCTGATTCATCTCGGTCCTGGCTTCACCGGGTTGAACAATATTTATCTGAACATCATCATCGGGAAAACGTTTTGAATATTCCATTGCCATTGAATGGCCAAGGCTGTTAAGAGCTGCCTTGGAAATATTATACATCCCGAATCCAGGAGTTGAAGACCAGCCGGCCTCTGAAGTCATAAATATTATCCTTACAACACCGTTTAAGCGCATGTGAGGGAAAATTGTTCGGGTTAGCAGCCATGGCGCCTTAAGATTTATTGCCATAATTTTATCCCAGTACTCAATAGGGTCATCCTGTAGCGGATATTGGCTTCCTGGTTTGCTTGGAATTGCAGCATTATTGACAAGTCCGTCAAGGCTGTCGCACAGCTCTGTCACATTTCTGCAGGCAAGACGGATATTTTCATATTTTGTTAAATCAGCTGGAATCAGGTGACATTTTCTTGTATCAATATCAAGATCAGCCATCTTCCTCAGACTTTCATGAAGTATTTCGATTCTTCTTCCTGTTAAAAAAACCTGTGCACCGGCAGCCGCGAGGATACAGGCTATGGCATGGCCATAACCGGTCCCGGCACCTGTAACCCAATAGCTTCGCCCGTAAAGTCTGCGCCAGCTATTTGCAGAAAGACCAAATTTATGTATTTTCCACTGTTCAGGTGCTGCATCAGTTAGAACTTTGCTTCTAACTATACTGGTGTAAACTATTGAAGTTCTATTTAACAACAGAACTCGAAACAGTTGAAAAACGCTATGTAATTTATTGAACATAATACCATTGCGATAAAATGAGCATGTATGCAGTACCGGTTTAATAAACTACTATGGATCAACAATCAGATCATTTACATATTTTCAATTTATAGGGTGTTGAGAATTCTGCAAAGGTCAAGAATCATCTGTTTTTCCAGAGCAGGATAATTGCCGATATAATATCCGAAAAAGTGAATGTGTTCGACTTCTGGATACTTTTCCCATTCCCCCTCTGTCATGATTCCTTTTAAATACGGCTGCCGCATTTGGTTGCCGCCGCCAGAGCTTCCCCGCCGAAATTCAATCCCGGCATCCTGCATGGCGGTTTCCACCTTGTCACGAAAACCCGGATCGGGTCTTCTCAGCACAAGGTTAAAGGCATAATTACAGCTTCCCTCCAGATCAAAGTCGGTTCGGTATTTTTCCGGATCGAGATTTTTTAAAAACAGTCTAAAATTTTCCTTCCGTTTTACATTGTTTTCATCCAGGCGCTTGAGTTGGCTTCTTCCCAGGACAGCGCCGATTTCCGTGTTGCGAACGTTATAGGCCGGATAGGCAAAAATAAAATCAGGAGAAAGATCAGGATAGTTGCTGATATACTCCTGTTTAACCGCATCAACGGAAGCCTCCCGCACCATGCCGTGAGACCGCAGCATGCGGATGGTTTCGTAAACTATGTCATTATCAGTACAAACCATCCCCCCCTCAATGGTGCTCATATGATGCGCAAAATAGAATGAAAAATTGGATATCAGGCCAAATGTTCCCAGTCTCTTCCCCTTGTGGGTCGCACCGTGGGATTCACAGACATCTTCGATAAGGGGAATGTTTTTCTTTTTTAGCGTCTGAAGCAGACGTTCTGTCAGGCCGTTGAAACCCTGCACATGGGTTAGAAATACCGCTTTTGTTTTTTTGTTGAGCTTGGAGATGACATGTTCGTCATTCATACAGAGGTTTTTAGGATTGATATCGACAAATACCGGGTCAAACCCGTTCTGCAGCACAGAAGCGATATCCGATACCCAGGTGAGGGGAGGAACAATAATCTCTCCAAGGCCGTATAGGTGTTTCAAGGCAGCCATGGTGATGAGGTTTGCCGAAGCCCCGGAATTGACAAAAACGCTGTGGCGGACATCCAGCCACTCAGACCACTCTTTTTCAAATGCCCACACATTGTCAGATTGCGTCAAACGGGGCATATTTTGAAGAAAATCTATCAGGGTGTTTATGTCATCCCGGGTAATATTGTTCTCCATTAGCGGCCAATGGAGGTTCATCCGATTGCTTTCGACGGTTTGATTAACGAAATCATCCATTGAAGTTTACGACTTTCAGAATAGCTGTTTTTATTTCTGGTTTGCCTATATAAAAGGCCTCTTCCAGCGTGTAACCGGCCGGCGTCGGCACGTCAGGGCAGGCGACCCTTTCGATCGGTGCTTTCAGGAAGCTGAAAGCCTCCTGCGCAGCAATTGCTGAAATTTCAGCGGTCACTCCGCCGGTTTTCCAGCCGGTATCCGCAATCACCAGCCTGCCGGTTTTGGCCACCGAATCGAGAATCAGTTCTTTATCCAGGGGTCTGAGGGTTCTTGGATCAATCACTTCGACATCCACACCCTGATCTGCAAGGTCCTGAGCAGCATTAAACGCATCGACCACCAGGTGAGACACCGCCACAACGGTCACGTCTTTGCCCGATCTTCGAACAACCCCTTTTCCGATAGGCAGGGTGTACATGTTCTCAGGAACGATCCCTTTTTGTTTAAAATTGAACCGATGATCCATGATAAGAACAGGATTATTGTCTTTGACGGCAGCCAGCATCAACCCTTTGGCATCATAACAGGTACTTGGCATGATCAGCTTGAGACCGGGGACATGGAAAAAAAGCCCTTGGAGCGCCTGAGAGTGTTGGGCTGCCGATCCCCAACCGCGACCAATGCAGGCCCAGATTACCAGTGGAACATTTACATGACCGCCAAACATAAAATGCCATTTTGATGCGTGATTCACGAGCTGATCCATGGCCAGCAAAAGAAAATCAGGGCGGTTATGAAAATATACCGGCCGCATACCGCCAATGGCGGCGCCAACTGCAACGCCTGTCAATGCTGTTTCAGCCAGGGGTGTATCAAAAACGCGCTGGCAGCCGAACTCCTCTTGAAGCCCCCGGACGGCTCCGAACATACCACCAGGGTCATCCACTCCCTGACCCATGATAAAAACGCTGGGATCCAGGGCAAGGGCCTGACGTATCCCTTCACGAATCGCGTCTGGGTAGGAAATGAGGCGTCCGGTCTCCTGGCAGTCTTTTAAAAAGTCTGGTTCTATGCAGTTTGCTTCAATCTTTGACCAGGGCATAGGCGTTACTCACAAAATAGTTTTTTCTGAAGATCCGCACCATCGGGTAGGGGACTTTCCTGAGCAAATGTAAAGGCGTCGTCAATTTCAACTGCAATTTGGTTTTCCATTGCAACGAGTCCATCCGTTGTCAGTACCTTTTCCAAAAGTAATGTTTTTTGGAAGCTGTTCACAGGGCATTTATTTTTCCATGATTCGACTTCCTTCCGATCCCGATACCCTTTTGGGTCCTGTGCTTCACATCCCGCATGGCCCAAAATACGGTAGGTTTCGCACTCAATGAACGAAGGTCCCCTTCCCTGCCGGGCACGTTCGATAGCCTCACATGCAGTTTCATAAACAGTTCGGATGTTGTTGCCGTCAATCTTGCGGGTCATCAGGAGCTGTGGGTCTACTTGGTGGAAGATATTGTCGCCGGCTTTGCGGGCCGACACATGAGAGCAAACCGACCACTGATTATTCTCCAGCACATAAACCACCGGCAGTTTCTTGAGCATGGCAAAATTCACGCTCTCATACAGAACCCCTTCATCTGAAGCACCGTCTCCGAAAAAGACCGTGCTGACCCGGTTTTTTGCTTTCATTTTAATCGCCAATCCAAGACCGGTGCCAATAGAGATGCCACCACCGACAATGGAGGAGCTACCCAAATGCCCAACAGATACATCCACCACATGCATGGAACCGCCAAAGCCTTTTGAACAGCCGTCTTTTTTGCAGTGCAATTCCGCGATTAACGCATTTAGATCGCCACCTTTGGCGAGATAATGACCGTGGCTGCGGTGATTGCTCGAAATATAGTCGTCTCTATCCAGCGCACTGCAAAACCCCACGGCCACCGCTTCCTGACCGATGTACAGGTGAACAGGTGTCTTCATATCGTCCTGCAGATAAAGGGAATCTATGCGTTCCTGAACCCTTCTGATCCGAAGCATAGAGTGGAACAACCCCTGTTTTATTTCTGTGGTCAACTTCACTTTATTTCCTACTAATCAACGAGTGTATCCAGTTCGCGAAACGAGCAAATTGATCTTCCGTCTCGATCCTCTTCAGCGTCAAGGGTGCATTCGTTAAGATGGGGTTCGTAAACAATAATCTGGCTTCCGGCGTAATCAAAGCGAAAGGGCACATGTAGTAATTCGCTCAATGCATTACGCACACGGTTTTGTTTAGACTGCGGTACAAATAAAAGGAGAAAACCACCCCCCCCGGCACCGGTTATCTTGCCACCCAAGGCGCCGTTGTCTAGGGCCCGCTCGTAGAGGTCGTCAACAGCGTGGTTGGATACCTTCTGACTCAGCTCGCGTTTGGCCATCCAACCTTTATGCATCAATTCCCCAAACCGGTCGATACTGCCATTATCCTGCAAAATATGGATTCCTTCATCGACCATATCCTGCATCTTCACCAGCAGCACACTCTTCTTTTCTATATCATTTACATAAGAATTGGCCACATCCGATGAGGTTCGCATGATACCGGTATACAACAGCATCAAACAGGAATTGAGTTCCTCGCATCGGGTGGTGGTAAGCGTTAAAGGCCGGATTTCAATGTCCCCGTTTGTTTTGAAAATAATATGGTTTAGGCCGCCGCAGGCTGCAGCAACCTGGTCCTGTGACCCGACGGTTTCTTTTATCATTTTCTGTTCAATATGAATGCTCTCCAGGGCAAGCTGCTTTTTGCTGGCCATGATTCCTTTCAATGCATAACACGCGTGAAGAAGGCCAACCGTGAAGGACGAACTCGATCCCATGCCGCTTCTGGCAGGCAGATCGCCATCATAATGAATTTCAAGGCCGCGATCGAAATTCATAAAACGAAGTGTTTCCTTGACAGCCGGATGCTGTATCTCTTCATAGTGCTGGCAAAGTTCTATCCTGGAATAGGCCAGTCGAATTTTATGTTCAAAAAAGGGCGGCAAATACCGAAGGGTGATATAGCAATATTTGTTGATGCTAGTGGACAATACACTGCCACCATTCTTCAAGTACCAGGGGGGGTAATCGGTTCCCCCACCAAAAAAAGAGACTCTGAAAGGTGTTCGGCAAATAATCATTAATCCATCTCCTTCAGCTCTTTGTTGATACAGTTGTTACCGTCTAAAAATTTCTTATCTAAGAAAAATTCTTGTGCCTGACGATAGGATTCCGGTGTGCCGATATCGATAAACTTGCCATTTGTACAAAACCCGTAAAGTCCTTTATCTACAAGGCTTGGAAAGAATTCCCGTTCCAGCGAAAAGACGACGTCGGCTGGTATAGAGGCCACAAGTGACTTTTTCATGATGTAAATACCTGCATTTATCCACCCCGGTCTTGCATCTAACCCTTTTTCTGCAAAAGCCGTTAGGCGCCCATCTTCGGCAGCAATCACCTTGCCGTAGCGGGCTGTATTCGGCACCTTTACTAAAAGCAGAGATGCTTGGCGATCCCTTTTAAAAAACCACTCGGTGTATGTCGCTAAATCAACATCAACAAACGAGTCCCCATTCATCACCAGAACCGCATCTGAGTTGAGATGGGGCAATGCAAGACGAAGCGCCCCACCTGTTCCGAGCGGTTCGGGCTCCCGGGAATGGACAATCTTCAATGATTTATATCCACTGCCCAAAACTTCATTGATCTTATCTGCCATGTGGCCGGTGCACAGCACGACATCTCTGGCTTTCGCCGCCACCAACTGATCCATAAGAAATGTTAAAAAAGGGCGTTCACATATATCGACCAAAACTTTCGGCATGTCAGATACAACCGATCGTAATCGGGTGCCCAACCCACCAGTCAGTATAGCAGTTGTGATATCAGAGAGACTTGGCACGGATCTATACGTTTGCAAACCGGTTTGGATTTAAAAGCTTATAACCCTTCAATAGCTCAACGATTCCCATATCAAGTGTAAATTTCGGTTTCCATCCCAGGGATTCAATTTTTTCATTGCTCACAAGGTAATCGCGCTTATCAGGGTCTTCACCGATTGGTGAGGAATGAATAAAAAATTCCGGAACATATTTTTGAATTCTTTCACAAAGCTGTCTTTTTGTCAGATTGGCCGAACTCAGCCCCACATTGTAAGGTTCACCTTTCATTTTCGCGTAGTTGTTTATGCCAAATATAAAAGCATTGGCCACATCCCGGATATGGATGTAGTTGCGCCGGAAATGTTCTTCAAAAAGAATGATAAAGCGATCCTTATATGCACGATAAACAAAATCGTTAACCAGCAGATCCATTCTCATTCTCGGGCTGGTGCCAAAAACAGTTGCCAGCCGGAACGTGATGGCGTTGCCCTTATCTAAAAATGCCTTTTCCACGGCCACTTTGATTCTGCCGTATGCTGAAATGGGTCTAAGTGGTGATTCCTCAGTGCAATATGTATCCTTTTCGCCGATACCGTACCCGCTGTTGGTGGTCGGAAAGATCACCTGTTGTGAAGACGATACCCCTTTTACAATATTCATAAGTGCATCATGGTTCACCAGCTGGGTGACCGTAGGATTTATTTTGCAGGCCGGAGCGCCGACGATGGCTGCCAACGGGATGATAATGTCAAAACCTGAAATGAGCCCTGACATGAGGCTTTCATCACAAATATCCCCTTTGATAAAATCAAAATTTGGATTCGCGCAGCAATCAAGAAGGGAAAATTGTCCATGCATTAGAGAGTCAAGCACGGTTACATTATAGCCCTGAGCTAGTAGTTCAGGTACGAGGATTGACCCTATATAGCCTGCTCCTCCAGTCACTAATATTTTTTGATTTGGCATATTATTTTCACCCGTGAATTCAGGACCTATTTTTGAGGTCTCGCTTAGTTTTTGTCCAACTTCTCTCCTTCGGTGACAAAAAAGAAACCGTTCCTATTCTTTTTTTGCTTTCTGGATCAATATAAGTGGGTGTCTGCTTAGCTTGCTATTAAAATTCTTCATCTCTTCCCTGTTCATACCCAGAGATCTTATTTTCTCCTTGATATACCGTTCAATTTTTCTGCTCAAACCATTTAAGTGATACTGATCAATATTTCCGACCGAAATGATATCTGTAGTACCAGTATTCCGGTTGGATCCGTAGGTCTTCAAATAGTATCGTAAAAATATTATTCAACACGAAAGCCGTGCCGTTGAATATCGTTGGCTACGGAGAATCTGGGGTCAAACCTTGATTATTTCACTATTTTTCTATTTATCTTCAAAGCTTTCTGTAAATATCTTTTCGATGACCAACTCGCAAAACAATAATCTTTTCATCTTCAATATCAAA
>Ga0255058_10000465_pt1 | contig 23661 bp, 22 predicted proteins | sample Cases_109_9_MG_FD_188637 | JGI IMG/M metagenome (GOLD analysis project Ga0255058, IMG submission 188637) | Seawater microbial communities from Amundsen Gulf, Northwest Territories, Canada - Cases_109_9 | ecosystem: Environmental > Aquatic > Marine > Gulf | place: Canada: Northwest Territories... | reverse complement strand
TGCCTGCCCCAAACTTGCGCGTCCTGCGCGTTGCCGCGTTCCAGCAAGACCAGCAGGGATGTTCCCTCGAATCGGCCGGCGACGTCGCGAGGATGCATGCGCTTGCGGACTTCTTCGGCAAACTGCGCCAGAATTTCCTCGGAGTCGAGAATACCGACTTTGTCTCGCAGAACTCCGAAATTATCCGGCTTGAGGTAGGCAAGTACGTGCAGTCCGGAAGATGGCTTCTTGCTAAGACGCTTCTTCAAACGCTCAAGAAACTGGCTGCGGTGAAAAAACAGCGTTGTTGGATCGCGCTTCAGCGCGTCGTGAACGAGTTTGGTCGGTTCCTGTGAATTGATGCCGGATTGCGCGATGCATATCTGAACGCAGGGCGCATTGTCGAAGTTGATCTTGCGAAATTGCAGTTTCAGTTCGCTGGCTTCAACCGCGCCATCACTGGGTTTTACCTTCAGTTCTTCATCCGCGTGCCATTTGCCCTTGATCGTTGCGACCATCGCCCCTTTCAGGGCCGCCTGACTTTCCCGCTCGAAGCTGTCCATCAATGGAACACCGGTGACTTCGTCGAGTTTGGCGGCCTTGAACAGTTGCAGCCATGCGTCATTGGCGTCGATAACCACGCCGTCCTGGGCAAGTGCGATCGCATTGCGCGAGGTTTGCATGTACTCCTTGACCTGCCGCTTGTATTCCGTGGCGGATTGAATGGTCGAGTACAGCGCACGTTCGACGCGCAGTGCTCGTAGCTCCCGAGTAACCACCGCCTGCAAGCGCTTCGTGAGCCCGGTCGACACGAGGTCGCGGGCGCCGTGTTTCATTGCTTCTTGAATGGCCGCTTCGTCGGCATTTTCCTGCATCGCGATGACCGGCACTTCGGGGTTGAAGTGATCTTTTTGCTTGACGACCTGGCGTATGGAGTCGGCGTAGCGATCGCAATTAAGTATGACGAGTTCGACGTTTTCTGCGTCCAGGGTCTTGTTGAGTTTCTTGGGGCGGTCAATCCAGTGGCAATGAGCCGCATGACCAGCGTCGCGCAGCGTACTGTTGATCAGTGCGACGTCGTGCTCGTCATCGGACAATACGGCTATGGAAATACTTTGTGGCCCGTTCAATTCGCGTTCCTTGCCAATCTTTGGGGGGTCCCTGGATGTCTATATTTTGTTAAAACAGCCGGGTCTGTAATTGCTCTCAGCGTAGCCCTCACAGGGGTGGCAAAAGTGTGACGAGTATCTAATTTCGGACGCTTGCGCGTGCTTTCGGACCGATAATCGTGGCATTGCTGGCACGGGCCCATGACTTCGGTATTATATCGGTCGTCTGCCGCTATGCGGCCGGGACCATGAATGAAGGAGCGATTCGGCGGCCAGCGCCGGCATACGATATGGCCAGTTACAACACCAACGAGTTTCGGTCCGGGCTGCGAATCATAATCGACCGCGACCCGTGCATCATCGTGGAAAACGAGTTCGTCAAGCCGGGCAAGGGCCAGGCATTCAATCGAGTAAGAATTCGCAATCTCAAGACCGGCAAGACCGTCGACAAGACGTTCAAGTCGGGCGACAGCGTCGAAGCGGCGGACGTCATGGATACCGATATGCAGTACCTGTACGCCGACGGCGAATTCTGGCATTTCATGGTTCCGGACACGTTCGAACAGTATGCGGCGGATGCGAAAGCGGTCAGTGATGCGAAAGACTGGATCAGCGACGGCGATATTTGCCAGGTTACGTTATGGAATAACTCTCCGCTGATCGTCGAGCCGCCGAATTTCGTTGAACTGGAAATCGTTGAAACGGACCCTGGCGTCAAGGGGGATACGGCAAGTGGCGGCGTCAAGCCTGCGACGTTGTCGACTGGCGCGGTCGTTCGCGTGCCGTTATTCGTCGATCAGGGCGAAGCCATCAGAGTCGATACGCGGTCCCGCGAATACGTATCAAGGGTCAAATAAATCGGTCGTGACTGGCGTGCAGCCGGCAATACGTTTCGCACAAGCCTTCGATGCCCGCCTGGTCACCCGCGCTGAAGCGATCGATTGACGGGCTGTCGATATCCAGAACGCCGACCAGCCTGTCGTCAATCAGCAGCGGCACGACGAGTTCGGATCGAGAGGCCGCGTCGCAAACAATGTGGCCGGGAAATGCGTGCACATCGGCAACCCGCTGGGTTTCGAGTGTCGCGGCCGCCGTTCCACACACGCCACTGCCCATCGAAATGCGGACGCAGGCCGTATTGCCCTGGAACGGACCCAGCACCAGTTCGTCGTCGCGCAAAACGTAGATACCGAGCCAGTTGATGTCGTCCAGCGCGTTATAAAGGAGTGCGACGAAATTCGTGGCATTGGCGAGCGCATCCGGTTCGCCGGCGAGCAACGCCCGCAACTGCGAATCCAATAACGCGTAATCGGGGTCAGTCATGGTCCGGTGCGACAGCGAAGGTTACTACGTCGCAAATGTCATCGCTGCGGTCTTGCAGCATTTGCAGCCGCTCGAGGCCCAGTGCAACACCCGCGCATTCGGGAAGGCCGGCCTCGACGGCAGCTATCAGGTTGTGATCAATCGGCGGTTCCGGGCGGCCGAGTTTACGTCGCGTGTCGCATTCCTCGTCGATGCGTTGCCGTTGCTCCGCGACGTCCGTTAATTCAACGTAGCCGTTGGCAAGCTCCATCGACCCCAGAAATACTTCGAAGCGATCGGCCAGCGAGTTGTCGGCAGGACAAAGGCGAGCCAGCGCCGCCTGGCTGGCCGGATAATGCCGGAGAACCGTAAGCCGGTCCCCCGCAAATTGCGGCGCAACCCGTGAACTAAGGACCAGGTCGAGCCAGCTATCTCGCCGCTGGCCGATCGCTGCGCGCAGGTCCTTATCTGCCGCGACGCAGTCGGCGAGTTCCACGCTATCGGCGGTGAGTGGATCAAGGCCGGCGTAATGCTGGAACGCTTCGCGGTATTCGACGTGATCAACGGTGTCGCACAATTCGGGGCGCTCGAGAACTGCGGCGATGAACTGCGTCGTTTCATCGCTGATCGTATCGAGACCAAATCCGAGCCGATACCACTCGATGAGCGTAAATTCGGGCTGGTGCCGCTTGCCCGATTCGCCGTCGCGAAATACGCGGCAGATCGAATAGATATCGGGATAGCCCGCCGCGAGCAAGCGCTTCATGTGAAACTCGGGCGAGGTGTGCAGATACCATTCCGCTTGCACGCCCGTGCTCGAGTGCACGCTGAAGCTTTCGATATGCGGATCGCTCGCAGCGAAGCGACTCAAGGCCGGCGTATCGACAGCCAATACATCGCGCTCGGCGAAAAAACGCCGAGCGCGTTCAAGCATCGCGGCTCGACGTCTTGCGACGGCAGCGTCCGAGGACGGCCGCCAGGTCACCCCGCGATCTCACCGATCGACTCACCCATGCGCAACGTCGTCCCTGCTGTCAGGTCGCGGCGCCAGTCGCAAACGCCGCGTGGCAACAGGACAATGACAGTCGATCCCATATTGAACCAGCCGAGTAGTTCGCCTTTCTCAATGCGGCGCGGACGCGCCGACGTATCGAGCATTTCGACGACACCGGACTTTCTCGGCCGGATCTCGCCGCCCCATCGCGTGCTGATGCTGCCGACATTGAGCGCCCCGACGAAGATCAGCGCCATCGGGCCACGCACGGTAGCAATGTGCAGGATGAGCCGTTCGTTGCGATGGAACAGCCCGGCGATGTGCAACACCGTGGCCGCATTGACGCTGAACAGATCGCCGGGTACATAGTGCGCAGCCATGAGTTCGCCAGCAAGCGGCGCGTGGACTCGATGATAATTATACGGTGCAAGGTAGATCGTCGCGTACGATCCGTCGCGGAATGCTCGTGCATCATCCAGATCGGCAGCGAGCAGATCGTCAAGGGAGTAGTGAATCCCCTTGGCCTGCAAAATGCTGTCCGCTTGCAGTTGTCCAGCCTGGGTCACGATGCCGTCGACGGGTGACACGATCGACATGGGCCGTGAATCTATCGGGCGCGCGTCGCCCTTGAGTTCGCGGATGAAGAAGTCATTGAATGAAGGAAAGGCGTCCGGTACCTCATGACTGACCTCGTCGAGATCGACGCCATACAGGCGCACGAAAGCGCTGATGAGCGCATTCTTAACACGTTTAACGCGTATGCGCGCGACATGGTAGATGACCGCAGTCAACCAATGTCGCGGCAGCAGAAATTGAATGAAGGCAAATACGCGAGACAACATAACAGGATCAATTAGCGGCCGATTCCGAGCCGACACGCACACTCAGCAGCATCAGATCGCCAGCGTAGAACTGCAGTGTCACGTAGTCTGCCGTGCCGTACGGGCGCAGCAGCATGAGATGCCTGCCGCCGCGTTCGAAGCTCGCCGTAGTTCCCGGCGCGATGGACAGATTTGCAAGCGGCCGCATTCGGGCGACGTCATTTTCGATGATTGTCTCGTGCATTTCGACCGATTCGAACTCCGGGCTGCTTACCCTCGTGATGTTGATCGTGTTGCGGCTGTGGTTGGCCAGCTCGAGGTATCCGGCGCTGGTCTGCGTGCCTGGCAGCGGCCGCACAATGCTGACATTGGCCGCAACAAGCGGAGGCCCCGTTTCATCGGCACAGCCGACCGTCATGCATGCAAGCGCCAGAATCAGAGCGAGTCGCATCATTCACGCGCCATGATCAACGGCAGGTCATGCACCAGGTCGTCGATCCGTTGCGGCGCGCTGAACAATGCGGACATGCGGCTTCGCGGGTCGATGACGAGCACGACGGTCGAGTGATCAACGGCGTAGTTGTCGCCGTCGCCCTTCTCGAAAAAAATGCCGAGCGCACTTGTCAACTTGCGCAATTCATCGAGCTCTCCCGTGATGCCGAGATGGTCTTTGCCGAAATAGCTGATGTAACTGTTAATGGCGGCTGGGGTATCGCGTTGCGGGTCGACGCTGACCAACACGATCCGCGGCAGTGGCTGGTGTCCTGCATCCGCGAGCAGCACCTTCACCTGGCTTAGTAGCTGCAGTGTCAATGGACAGATGTCCGGACAATTCGTGAAACCGAAAAAAACGAGATCCCACTCGCCTGCGAAGACGTCCTTGCCGATTGCTCGTCCGTGCTGATCGAGCAATGAGAACTGCGGCAATTCAATCGCGGCCGGCAGCATCGTTGCAGAATTGGGTATCGTGGAAGGTGCGCGGAACGACAGGGATACCCAGATGCCGGCAACAATGGCGGTGCCGAGTATGAACGCCACAAGAAAATTTCGTGGTCCCATTATTGCGAGATTTTGCCTGCTGATGCCCAGAGCCGATTCTACAGGCAGTTAGACGAAGAAGGTGATAGATTCGCCGACACTGATTCCCGTGGCGCAGGCGTTGGACCAACCGATTACCGTAGAGCAACTGATTCGCAGCCTGACCGATCGCTTCGCAGCGGCAGAGCTTAGCTATGGACACGGCACCGAGAACCCGGTCGATGAGGCCGCGTGGCTTGTTTTCTCGCACCTCGGCCTGTCGCACGATGACGCACCGGGCGTCCACTCAACGGTGGTTGATCCTTTGCTCCTTGCAGGGCTCGAAGCGCTGGCCGAGCGCCGCATTCGCGATCGAGTCCCGGTGGCGTATCTGCTCAGGCAGGCATGGTTTGGCGGTCTCGAATTCTACGTAGACGAGCGCGTCCTGGTGCCACGTTCACCGATCGCCGAGCTCATCAATGATCGCTTCGCGCCGTGGCTGGCACCAGGCAGCGTCCGGAGCGCGGCTGACCTGGGCACCGGGAGCGCTTGTATCGCGATCGCAATGGCGTTGCAGTTTCCACAGGCGAGCATCGATGCGGTGGATATCTCGGCCGACGCCCTGGCAGTCGCTGCGATCAATGTCGAACGGTACGGCGTGGGCGATCGCGTCCGACTGGTGCAATCCGACTTCTTCTCCGAACTCGAGGCGCGCCGATACGACCTTATCGTGAGCAATCCACCTTATGTCGATCAGGAGGAAATGAACGCGTTGACGCCCGAGCATCAACACGAGCCTGCACTCGGGCTCGCTGCCGGCGCGGACGGTCTGGATTCGGTGAATACGATCCTGCATCATGCATCGCGGTTTCTGAGCGACGGTGGAATACTCGTGTGCGAAGTCGGTAACAGTCAGGCAGCACTGGAAAAGCGTTATCCCGGTATTGCTTTTGTGTGGCTCACGTTCGAGCATGGCGGGCAGGGCGTGTTTCTGCTGAGCAAAGACGATCTCGAAGGCATATAAAGGTGTCAGGTAACAGTTTCGGAAAAAACTTCGTTGTCACAACCTATGGCGAAAGCCACGGCCGGGCGCTTGGCTGCGTTGTGGATGGTTGTCCGCCGGGCCTGCCGTTAAGCGAAGCGGACATTCAGACGGACCTCGATCGCCGCCGGCCCGGCCGTTCGCGGCATACCAGCCAGCGCAATGAGCCCGATCAGGTGCAAATACTGTCAGGCGTGTTTGAAGGCCGGACCACGGGGACGCCGATTGGCCTTGCCGTCGAAAACAAGGATCAGCGCTCGAAAGATTACGGGGACATCAAGGACAAGTTTCGTCCCGGTCATGCCGACTATGCCTACCAGCAGAAATACGGCATTCGCGATTACCGCGGCGGTGGGCGCTCATCGGCCCGCGAAACCACAATGCGCGTCGCGGCGGGCGCGATCGCGCGCAAGTACCTGCGCCTTAAACTCGGTGTCGAGATTCACGGCTACGTCGCGCAGCTCGGCCCCATCGAACTCGGCGCACCCGAGCCGGATTTCGTTGACAGCAATCCGTTCTTCTGCGCGGATCCCGGTCGCATCGACGAGCTCGAAAAGTTCATGGACAAATTGCGTGCAGAGGGCGATTCGATTGGCGCGAAAATCAGCGTCATCGCGACCAATGTTCCTCCCGGGCTCGGCGAGCCCGTGTTCGACAAACTTGAGGCCGACATCGCCAAGGGATTAATGAGCATCAATGCCGTCAAGGGCGTCGAGCTCGGTGCGGGCTTCGCGGCCATTACGCAACGCGGCAGCGAGCATCGCGATGAAATATCGAGCGACGGCTTCAACAAGAACGATGCCGGCGGCACATTGGGCGGCATATCATCGGGGCAGGATATTCTCGCGAGCATCGCCTTGAAGCCGACGTCGAGCATTTCCATCCCCGGCAAGACGATCGACAAGAGCGGCAAGGAGACCGAGATCATTACCAAGGGCCGGCACGATCCCTGTGTCGGCTTGCGCGCAACCCCGATCGCGGAAGCGATGGTCGCGCTCGTACTCATCGATCATTACCTGCGCAATCGTGCACAAAACGCCGACGTTCAATCAGGCACGCCCATTGCATCCGGCTGATTGATTCAGGAAGTCCGAATCCATGTCAGATCGTATTAATGTTGCAGTCGTTGGCGCTACCGGTATCGTCGGCGAGGCCTTGTTCGAGATTCTATCGAAGCGAAAATTTCCGGTGGGCGATATTTTTGCTTTGGCCAGTGAGCGCTCGGTGGGTAAGAGCGTCGGTTTCGGCAATTCCGAGCTCACAGTCTCAGCCCTTGCGGAGTTCGATTTTTCGCGCGCGACGATCGCTTTTTTTTCGGCTGGAGCTTCGATTTCAGCGGAGTATGCACCGCAGGCGGCCGCGGCCGGATGCATCGTCATCGACAACACCTCCCACTTTCGTTACGACGACGACATCCCGCTCGTCGTCCCCGAGGTCAATGCCGAAGCAATGTCCAGCTATCGCAAGCGCGGCATCATCGCCAACCCGAATTGTTCGACAATCCAGTTGGTCGTGGCGTTGAAGCCGATCTACGACGCTGTCGGCATCGAGCGCATCAATGTGGCTACCTACCAGGCCGTATCGGGCGCCGGGCGCGGCGCCGTCGAGGAGCTTGCGCGCCAGTCCGCCGCGTTATTGAGCGGTCGCCCGCTTGAGATCGAGGGCGACGCGAAGCAGATCGCGTTCAACGCGGTGCCGCACATCGACAGTTTCGAGGACAACCGTTATACGAAAGAGGAAATGAAAATCGTCTGGGAGACACGCAAGATATTGAATGACAGAGAAATTCTCGTGAATCCGACGGCGGTACGCATACCGGCATTCTTCGGCCACTCCGAGGCCGTGCATATTGAAACACGTGACAAGATTTCGGCCGCAGACGTTTGTGCATTGCTGCAAAAAGCAGCAGGAGTGGAGCTGCTCGACGGTGTCGAGGCCGGTCAGTATCCCACCGCGGTGACGGATAGCTCCGGCAACGACGCGGTATTCGTCGGACGTGTCCGTGAGGACATCTCGCATCCGCGTGGAATCGATCTCTGGGTGGTGTCCGACAACATACGTAAGGGCGCGGCTCTAAATAGCGTCCAAATTGCTGAAATATTGGCGAAAAACCATTTATAAGCTATAGTTCGCAGGCAATTGGTCCAGCTGACAGTCCGGCTGGATTAGGGTTCGAGTGGACGTCATTTGCGGGGCTTGGGGGCGTTGGAGAAAATCACTATGGCGCGACGATTTTTTCGCATTTTGCTTGCGTTCGTCATGCTGGTATCGGGTAATGTTTGGGCGCTTGGACTGGGCGAGATTCGTTTGGAGTCGGCACTCAACGAACCTCTGCGCGCAAGAATCGAGTTGTTATCCGCGGTGCCGGGGGAACTCGACAGTCTGAGGATTACACTGGCGTCTGCGGAGACGTTCAGACGTTATGGTCTCGATCGACCATTTTTTCTGCAAGGCATGACATTTAAAGTTGTTCGTTCAGATAGCGTGGATGGCAGTTACATTGAGCTGCGTTCAAGCTCGCCGATCACCGAACCGTTTTTGACTTTCCTCGTCGAGGCAAGCTGGCCGCGCGGTCGTTTGTTGCGCGAATATACGGTGCTGCTCGACCCACCGACGTTCGTGCCGCCATCGACGGCACAAACGCAACCGGCGGTTACCGCGCCACAGCGCAGTACGCCGGCGGACAGCGGCCGCATCGAGAGACAGCCGTCGCTGCCGTCCGCGCAAGCCGATGCCGAGCCCGTCGACGACGACTCTTATGCATTCGACGACGATTCCTATGCGGATGACGATGAGCCTTACATTGCCGATGATTCCTACGCGGATGACGACGAGCCCTACATTGCCGACGATTCCTACGCGGATAACGATGAGCCCTACGTTGCCGACGATTCCTACGCGGATAACGATGAGCCCTACGTTGCCGACGATTCCTACGCGGATAACGATGAGCCCTACGTTGCCGACGATTCCTATGCGGATGACGAAACATACGGCAGCGACGAAACACCGGATTACTACGACACGGCAACGGGCAGCGACCACCACGTCGTGCGCGGCGAGACACTTTGGGGAATTACGTCAAGCGTGAATGGCGTCATTCCTCTGAGCATGAACCAGGCGATGCTTGCAATTTTCGAGGCGAATCCGGAGGCGTTCGGCGGCAATATCAACATCCTGCGCGCTGGCGCGAATCTGCGCATACCGAGCGCTGACGAAATATTCCAGATCGACCGCGGCTATGCGTTAACCGAGGCCAAGAGGCACCACGCCGCATGGGGCGGCGCCAGGACGACGGCCCCGGTCCCGGACATTCCAGTCGTCGTGGAGACGACGTTGCAGCCGAGCCTGACGCTGGTTCCGCCCGACGACGAACCTGTCGGCATCGACCTCGGAATCGATACGCCAGAGGACGGCGAGCCGATGACGCGCGAGCAGGAAGTCCTGGAGCGAATCGCGGCACTCGAGGCGGCGGATATTCCATCACAGCCGTCGCTGATAGAAATTCGCGATAACGAGCTTGCGACTTTGCGGCACGAACTCGCAAACATTCGCGGCGAAACTTACGAGCCTCTTGTCGATGATGCGCTTGCCGATGACGCAACCGACGACGTCATTGATGATGCAACGACAGATCCTTTTGCCGACGGCGCAACGACGGATGTTGGTGACGACATCATGACCGACACCGGCGACGTCGTCCCCGACGGTACCGACGTCGCTGAGCCGGTCACCGACCAGGATACCGAGGCAGCCGACGTAACACCGCCGCCCACCAATATTATTCGCTCAGCGCCGACTTCCGGGCCGACTATTGTCGAGCGCATTATCGATGTCCTGACCAGCATCTGGGCCAGGATTGGCGGCGCCGTGATTGTCGCCGGCGGCATATTGCTCTGGTTTATGCGTCGCGGCCGCGGTGATGATGACGACGAGGAAGCGACCGGTCAATGGAATGCGCTGGATGCCGACGAGTTCGGCGCCGATGCGCTATCGTCAACCGAACAGATGCAAGTTCCCGTGCACGACGATGGAACGTTCGTCGTTGTCGAGCAGGAATCGCTAAGTCAACCGCAGGAGCCCGTATTTGAGCCGCAGGATCCGGTGTTTGAGCCGCAGGAACCGGCAGCTGAAGCGATGGATGATACGTATGAGGCGCCGACGCCCGAGATCGTGGAAGCGACCGGCGACACGGGTCAATTCGACTCGCTCGAAGATACCTTCAGCAGTGAAACGGCAATCAACCTCGATCAAAGCGATCCGGTTGCCGAGGCCGATTTTCACATGGCTTATGGCCTGTACGACCAGGCCGCAGACCTGATCAACGGCGCGCTGGAAGTCGAGCCCGACCGCCACGATTTGCTGACGAAACTTGCTGAAATCTATTTTGTGTGGGGCAACCGCGATGCATTCATCAATGCAGCGAGCCGTTTGAAGGCGGCAGTAGGCGGTATCGAGAGTGCCGAATGGGACAAGATCGTCATCATGGGCCAGCAGATCGCCGCGGATCATGAGCTATTCGCCGGCGCCGGTGTCGCTGCCGCCACTCGAGCGGTCGATCTCTCATTCGAGGGCGGCTTGGAGGAAGCCAGTGCGCTCGACATGGATTTCGGCACTGTCAACGAGCCGGCCGAAAATATATTCGGTGTCGGCGAGGATGGCGGTCAGGGTGACGTGGACTTTATCATTGACGAAACGGGTGAGAACGAGATTCTGGACTCACCGACGGCCGAAGTCACAGCACAAATGCCGACGGTCGAATCCACTTTGGAATCACCGACTATCGAGCAACCGTTCGATGCCCTCTTCGAAGCCACTTCCGAATTGCCTTCGATCGATGATGTAGACGATGTCACCGCCCAGATGCCCGGGCAGTCTGGCGGGCAGGAGACGGGCGAAATCGATCTGGAGGACTTGAATCTCGACCTCAGCGCACTCGAAGAAACCGAGGTTGCTGCGTTTGACGATCTCGATGCGACGGGGGCCAACGAGGAGTTGTCCGACACCGGCGTGAACGTTGCGCTCGACGATTCAGCCGACGTGACCGGGAAGAATCCCGAACTCGATCCGGACTCGACGGGGGTTCGGCAAGTGCTGGCGCGCGACGAAACCGGCCAGAATCCGGTGATGGCCGAGTCGGCCATGGACATTGACACGCTGACGGATGTCGGTATCGATGAAAGCCTGCTGGATGCAACCGGGCAGACCCAGGTGTTGGGTGATGACATGGCGGTCGAGACCATGTCCGACCTGGAAAAAGCCCTGGTGGGCGAGGAAGACACCATGCTCGCGCCCGCGGACAACGACCTGGACGGGAGCATTGCCGATGACCAGGCGACGATGCTTGCTCCGGCCGATGATGATGAGGGTGATTTCGATTTCGCCAGGACAGAGGCTTTGCCGGCTGATGCATTTGCGGCGACGAGCACGGCTGATGAAACAGGTGAATTGCCCGCGGTCGCCAGCACCGACGTCGATCTCGATCTCGATGACCTGACGGCGGCCCTCAAAGTCAGTGAAATGGGCGATACCGTCGATATGCCGCGCGATGATGCGACGGTCGAGTATCCACGGCCGGAAATCTCCGATGATGATGACGAAGTTCCAACGCTGGCGCTTGGTCCCGACGAACTGAGCGACGACCTCCATGAAGCCCGCACGATGACTGAAGTTGGCACGAAGCTCGACCTTGCGCGCGCCTACGTCGACATGGGCGACCCGACCGGCGCCAAGGGCATCCTCAAGGAAGTCCTCGATGAGGGCGATGAGAGCCAGCAGCAACAGGCGCAGCAGCTTCTCGATTCACTCCCAGGCTAGCCCTCATTCCACCGCGGGCCACCTTGACGGCGCCCCGTAACACCCAGATATGCGAATCGCCATCGGCATTGAATACGACGGTACCGCTTACAATGGCTGGCAGCGTCAGCACAACGGGTGTGGCGTTCAGGAGCGCGTCGAACAGGCGCTGAGCATTGTTGCCGACGAGACTGTCACAACCACCTGTGCCGGGCGCACCGACGCCGGCGTGCATGCCGCGGGTCAGGTCGTGCATTTCGACACCAACAGCGAGCGGACTGATCGTAGCTGGCTGCTCGGCGTCAACAGCAATCTCCCCAATGACATCAACGCCAACTGGGTACGTCGCGTCGATGATGAGTTTCATGCGCGCTTCTCCGCGATTGCGCGCAGCTATCGGTACCTGATTCTCAATCGACCCGTGCGATCATCGCTGTGTCACCGCCGTACGTGGTGGGTACATGCACCGCTGAACGAGCGCCGCATGCACGATGCTGCACAGTTACTCGTCGGCAAACACGATTTTTCGGCATTTCGCGCTGCGGGTTGCCAGGCATCGACACCCGTGCGCGAAGTCAAGCTGATCTCGGTTGAGCGCGACAATGACCGGGTCGTTCTGGAGATCTCTGCAAACGCATTTCTGCAGCACATGGTGCGCAACATCACCGGGATGCTGGCGACGATCGGAAGCGGCGAGCGGCCGGTGGAGTGGCTGGCCGAGGTGCTGGAGAGCAAGGATCGCAAGCACGGAGGCGTGGCGGCGCCGCCAAATGGCCTGACGCTGGTTCGGGCCGACTATCCAGGCATGTACGATCTTCCGGATTCACCGGGCACGAGCGGCAAGCCGGGGCAGCGGCCGCTAGCGTGGTCAATCAACGATGGATATGATTGGTGACATGAGCTGGTTCGACAAACTCATGCCTTCGCGCATCAGCACCGAAAAGCGTACACGCTCGGTGCCTGAGGGTGTCTGGATAAAATGTTCGCGCTGCGATGCGCAGTTGTATCGTAACGAGCTGGAGCGCAACCTGCAGGTATGTCCGAAGTGCGACTACCATATGCGCATCGGCGCGCGCCAGCGGCTTGAGGTTTTCCTCGATCCCGATTCGCAGCAGGAAATGTCGACCGGGCTCGAGCCGCAGGATCCGCTCAAATTCCGTGACAGCAAGCGCTATCGCGATCGCCTGGTGCAGGCGCAAAAGAAAACCGGTGAAAAAGATGCCCTGGTTACCGTGAGCGGCAGCTTGCATGGCCGTCCCGTCATTGTCTGTGCCTTCGAGTTCGCATTCATGGGCGGCTCCATGGGCTCGGTGGTCGGGGAGCGCTTTGCACGTGCCGCCATGCAGGCAGCCGATACTCGTGCTCCATTGATATCATTTTCGGCAAGCGGCGGCGCGCGCATGCAGGAGGCGCTGTTTTCGCTGTTTCAGATGGCGAAAACAGCAGCAGCGCTTGCGAAGGTGGGCGAGCAGGGCGTTCCTTACATCTCGGTATTGACAGACCCGACTACGGGCGGTGTCTCGGCAAGCCTTGCCATGCTCGGTGATGTCAACATCGCGGAGCCCGGTGCGCTGATCGGCTTTGCCGGGCCGCGCGTGATTGAACAAACGGTGCGGCAAAAACTGCCCGAGGGATTTCAGCGCAGTGAGTTTCTGCTCGACCACGGGGCTATCGACATGATCATCGACCGGCGCGAAATGCGAAACCAGATTGCCGATCTGATCGCGAAGTTCGAGCAACGACCAACGCCGTTCGAACACTAGGTCTCCAAGAGGTTCCCACGATGAGTTCGGCCGGTTCGCAGCTGACTGACTGGCTGGTGCGTCTCGAGACGCTATCCGCACAAGAGATCGACCTTGGCCTCGAGCGAGTGCACACGATTCTCGGCAAGCTGGATCTCAAGACACTGCAGTGCGTATTGCATATTGCCGGCACAAACGGCAAAGGATCGAGTGTCGCGATGCTGCAATCGCTGCTCGCCGAATCCGGCGTGTCCGTCGGCGCCTACACCTCGCCACATGTGTTTCGCTATAACGAGCGTATATGCATCGACGCAGCGCAGGCGTCAGACGAGCAGATCGTTGCAGCATTCGAGCGCGTGGAGGCAGCGCGCGGTGACGTTCCACTGACCTATTTCGAGTTTGGCACGCTCGCGGCGCTTGTTGTCTTCGAACAGGCCGGGGTGGATGCGGCAATACTCGAGGTCGGCATGGGCGGGCGTCTGGATGCCGTGAACGCCGTCGAACCCGATGCCGGACTGATTACGAACGTGTCGCTCGATCACTGTGACTGGCTTGGCAACAATATCGACAGCATTGCGTTCGAAAAAGCCGGCATCATGCGCTCTGGCAAGCCGATCGTTTTCGGGGCGGCCGATGTTCCGGCATCGTTAGCCAAACACGCGAGCGATATCGGTGCCGAGATGCTTGTTGCCGGCCGAGACTTCAAGTGGGCCGGCGCTGCGGACGGCAGCTGGTCGTGGCAGGGCCGCAGCACACAAGTGTCGTCACTCGAGCCGCCGTCTCTGGCGGGCGATTTCCAGATCGACAATGCGGCCGGCGTTCTCGCGCTGGCCGAGGCAGTGGGTTTTGGGTCCGTCCTGCGGACGGATGTCGTGAATGTCGCGTTCGCGCGACCGCGACTCGACGGGCGCCTGCAAATTGTCCGCGCGGGCGCCGAATGGCTGCTCGACGTCGCGCACAATCCGGCGGCTGCCGGGGTGCTAGCGAGCTCGCTGCGGGCGCGGCCTATCAGTGGCAAAACAATAGCGCTCGTGGCCATGCTTGACGACAAGGACGTGGCCGGCGTGATCGAGCCACTGCAGGAAATTGTCGATCACTGGATCGCCGTCACGGCGGATAGCCCTCGCGCAATCGAAGCTGGCGAGCTGGCACGCCAGATCGCGAATCTCAGCAACACCGCCTGCCTCAATGCCGACTCGCTGAAGCAGGCGATGGACTCTGCACGGGCACTGGCGACATCGGAGGACCGGATTCTGGTTACCGGATCGTTCTATATCGTCGGTCCCGCGCTGCGAAGCCTTGAGCTATACTCGCGCGAATTATGATGGATCGAAGCCTGAAAGAGCGAATCATCGGCGCGGCCGTACTGGTTGCATTCGTCGTCCTGGTCGTGCCTGTGTTTCTTGATGGCTCACCGCAAAACGGTGAAGTCATCAATGAGCGCGTGGCGTTGCCCGGTCAGGCCGATGAGCAGAAGTCGCAGACGATCGTTCTGCAGCGGGATCGCAAGCAGCCGGTGCCGCTTGCCGCAAGCAACGAGCCCGCGGAACAACAAGCGGCTCGCGGGGAACCGCCCGCTGCAAGCACACAGCGTGCGGGGACCAAGGAGACACCGCCCGTGTCTGAGCCCGCTCCGGAGCCGCGCCCAAAGACGCCATCGCCGGCCGTTGTCGATGCGACGAGTTCATCCACGGGCATGTGGGCGGTCCAGCTTGGCAGTTTTTCGAATCAGCAAAACGCCGAGAAGCTTGCCGCCGAATTGCGCAAGCAAGGTTTTGCGGCATTCCTGAGCCAGCTCACGATCGCATCCGGCCCGCTGCATCGTGTGCGCATCGGACCGCAAAAGGATCGCGACAGTGCCGAGGCGATGGCCGCGCGCCTCAGGCGCGCGGGCCATGCCGGCCAGGTCGTGCCACATCCGTAATCGTCACGCGGGAAAATATCAAGTCGTGCGTCTTGCAGTCGTTCTGCTAGAATCTGCCCCCACGTATCACCTTGACGCAGTACCAGTGCCGGACCGGACCCGACACCCCTGATGCCAATTATCGATTTGCTTATCGCCGCTGCCATTATCGCTTCGGTAGTAGTGGGTTTTGTCCGCGGGTTCATCAAGGAAGCCATTTCGATCACAGCCTTGCTCGTGGCAATCTGGGCGGCACTGTATTTTGGACCGAGTGTCGGCGAAATCTCCGATAGTTGGCTGGATTCCGCAGAAATGCAGGTCTGGTTCGGCCGCATTCTCGTCTTTGCCGTCATTCTGTCGCTCGGCGGATTACTCGGTCTGGGGTTGTCGAAACTGGTCCGTTTGTCGGCACTGAGTGGCATCGACCGGTTCTTCGGATCCATATTCGGGATGGCGCGTGGCGTGTTACTCGTCGCGCTGCTCGTCATCGGCGGTCAGTTCGCGGGATTCTCCAACGAGTATTGGTGGTATCGCTCGAACCTGGTCCCTTACCTCGAGGTTGTCGCTGACTGGATCAAGATCATGACGCCGAAGGGTTTCGACATGCTGACACCCGACGAGAGTGCGGAGTCACTGCCGGTCGTGTCGCTGATAGAACTGACAAACCCGAAGTCGACCTGAATCTTGTGGAGTGAAGCATGTGCGGCGTAGTCGGAATCGTTAGCACTCAAGCGGCCAACCAGGCGCTGTACGATGCCCTGACGGTCATGCAGCATCGCGGCCAGGACGCTGCGGGCATCGTGACCTGGGGCGAAGACGGCTTGCGGCAGCGCCGCAACAACGGACTGGTGCGCGATGTCTTTCGCGAGCGCCACGTGTTGCAGCTGACCGGCAATGTCGGCATCGGGCATGTTCGTTATCCGACCGCGGGTGGCGCGCGCTCATCGGAGGCACAACCCTTCTACGTGAATTCTCCCTATGGTATTTGCCTGGCGCACAACGGCAACCTGACCAATTACGCAGAGCTCGCCGAGTTGTTGACGCGCGAAGATCGGCGCCATCTCAACACCGATTCCGATTCCGAGGTGCTGCTTAATGTATTCGCACACGAACTGCACATCCGTGCGAACGGCCGGCCGACGCCTGAGCAGGTGTTCGATGCTGTCGATGCATTGCACAAGCGCTGCAAAGGCGGATATGCCGTTGTCGCCTTGATTGTTGGTGTCGGCATCGTCGCATTTCGCGACCCGCACGGTATCCGGCCACTGGTCCTTGGAGAACGGGACTCGGGTGACGGGTCCGAGTACATGGTTGCCTCGGAGAGCGTTGCGCTCGACGTGCTGCAGTTCAGGAACGCACGCGGCGTGCGTCCGGGCGAAACCATCTTTATCGAAAACGACGGCGTATTGCACAGTCGCGAGCAACGTGCTGACGTGCGGCACACGCCCTGCATCTTTGAATACGTTTACTTCGCGCGGCCGGACTCGATTATCGATGAGCTTTCTGTGTACAAGTCACGGTTGCGCATGGGCGAGCAGTTGGCCGGCAAGATCGTGCGTGACTTTCCGGACCACGATGTCGACGTCGTCATCCCGATTCCGGATACGAGCCGCACGTCGGCATTGCAGGTTGCCTATCATCTCGGCGTCAAGTATCGCGAGGGATTTATCAAAAATCGTTACATCGGGCGCACGTTTATCATGCCGGGCCAGGAGGAACGTGCGCAGTCGGTAAGACGCAAACTGAATGCCATCGATCTCGAATTTCGCGGCAAGAATGTCTTGCTCATTGACGACTCCATTGTCCGCGGCACGACGTCGCGACAGATCATCAAGTTGGCTCGAGAGGCCGGCGCCCGCAAGGTGTATTTTGCGTCCGCGGCCCCGCCTATACGGTACCCGAATGTCTATGGCATCGACATGCCGGCCGCCTCGGAGTTGATCGCGAACGGCCGCACTGTCGAGGAAGTACAGGCGCTGATCGGCGCCGACCGCTTGATCTACCAGGATCTGCATGGACTGATTCGGTCGGTGCGGCACGACAATTCAAGCATCACCGAATTTGATACTTCGTGCTTCTCCGGTGAATATGTGACCGGAGATGTCACCGATGACTACTTGCATGAACTTGAATTGCGCAGAAGCGATGCGGCCAAGCAAAAGCACGATGACCGCTACAACGGGTTTGTTGCCGCAGACGACGTGGCCGCGGAGAGCAATGACGCTGCCGTTGGTATGTAACGGAGCAGCCGGGGCGGGCACCCGCCAATGAGTATAAAGTTCATGCTCATCGATGCGCAGGCTAAATTCCGCAGCCTGCTTGCGCACCATATTACAACGCATTGGCCGGACGCCATCGTCGCCGAGTACGATCCGGCGGCGGCGGGGCAATTGCCGGATGAGTTCGCGGGCGCGGGTAATGACGTCATCTTGCTCGGCGATGATCTTGATAAGCGAGAAGGCATCGACGTTCTCCAGCAATTCCTGAGTAAGCCCGGTTTCCCGGCTGTCGTGTATTTCGGTCATGCGCACGAAGAGGATATTGCGACGGAAGCCGGTGTCGACGGCTTTTTTATCCGCTACAAGATTAGTCACGCTGCGCTGATGGTGTGTCTCAGCGATATCCTTGTTGCGCGCCGGCGACTATCGTATACGGGCTCACTTTTCGTCGGTGACCTGAAGACCGGCATCAGCCCGCTGATCAAGGGCTATCGCTACGTCAAGAAACTCGGTGCGACCGAACACTCCGCCGTGTATCTCGCCGAGAAAGAGGCGGAGGGCATTCATGTCGTGCTCAAGGTCTTGCGCCAGGTGCCGGACGAGACAGACAGTGTCGGTGCGTTTGATCGTTTCTTGCAGGAATACGAAATGATTGCGGAAATGGACCACCCGAACATCGCGAAAATATTCGACCTCGGAGTCGGCGACGATCACGCACATATTGCGATGGAATATCTGGACGGCGGGGATCTCAAGGAAAAAATCGCCGAAGGCATCACCGAGCCGGAGGCCGTAAGCTACCTGCGGCAGATCGCGAGCGCGCTGGCCAGGATTCACGATGTCGGCATACTGCATCGCGATCTCAAGCCCGGTAACATCATGCTGCGCAGCGACGGCTCGATCGCCCTCATTGATTTTGGCCTGGCGAAGCGCATGCGCCTGAAAATGGAAATCACGGACAGCGGCGAAATCTTCGGTACACCCTATTACATGAGTCCGGAGCAGGGTCATGCGGATGACGTCGACATACGCAGCGACGTATACAGCCTTGGGATCATTTTCTACGAGCTACTGACCGGCGATAAGCCGTACAAGGGAGGCTCGGCGATGGGCATCATCTACATGCATGCAAATGCGCCCGTGCCGTTGCTGCCGCCGCGATTCGCGCAATACCAGGCGCTTTTGAACATGATGCTCGCAAAAAAACCGGAAGACCGGCTGCAGTCGGCGGCTGAGATTGACGGGTGGCTTTAAGCGCAGCGGTACCAGCGACAATTGCGGCGTTTCTCGACACCGCGACGCCGCCGGAATGGATCGATGAGGCCTGCAGTCGCGTGCCGGAGTTGCTGCTTGACCACGCCAACTGCGAACTCAAGGCAGCGTCGACGGCGCTTGGATTCCTGTATCGATACCCGGACCGAACAGTGCTGGCGCAACGCATGTCGCGGCTGGCACGCGAGGAATTGCGCCATTTCGAGCAGGTGCGCGCGCTCATGGTGGAAATGCAGGTGCCGTTCGAGCGCATGGCGGCGTCCCGCTACGCAGGCGGTTTGCGCGACGCGGTACGGGAGGTAGAGCCATACAAGCTACTTGACCTGTTGCTCATCGGTGCGCTCATCGAGGCGCGCTCGTGCGAGCGTTTCGCCGCGGTGGCGCCGCGCCTGCCGGAGAGGGTCGGCAAGTTTTATCGCGGACTGCTGGCCTCCGAAGCGCGGCACTTCGAACAGTACCTGGCTTTCGCAAAATCCGAATGTGGCATTGACGACACCGAGATCGAGGCACAACTTGCGAAGCTCAAAACTATCGAATCCGCGCTGATTACGGAACCGGATCCGATGTTTCGTTTTCACTCTGGAACGCCAATCTAGGCGAATACCGGCTTCGGGGTATTTGCCCGCGATCGATTCGCGGCTAAAGCCGCTCCTACAGGCCTCGATTGGCATTGTAGGAGGGCCTTTACGGTCAGGATGACCTTATGTCGCGGAGCACAGGGATGTGCGAGAGCGACCAGGCCCGACCTCAATCAACGGGGCATTTCGCACAACTCCGGGCCGTTTTCGTCCCAGCGTACGACACTGCCTTGTTCGTACCAGTCGCCCAATACGATGCGTTTCGCGGATCGATCACCGAGATCAATGGCATGTACGGCAGGGCGATGTGTATGACCGTGCAGCAGGACATCGACACCGTGCTTACGAACGACTCTTAGCACTTCGTCCTGGTTGACGTCCGTGATGCTCTGATCGATCGTCGCACCGTGCGCGATGCTTTCGGCACGCAACTGTTCAGCGATGGCGAGGCGTTCCTCGAGGGGCTTGGCGAGCATCATGGCCTGCCATTCCAGGTTGCGCGTTATCTGACGCGCATTCTGATACTGCACGTCATCGATGCACATCGCGTCGCCGTGGCTGAGCAATACCTTGTCGCCGTAGAGCTCCACCGCATATGGGTCGGAAAGAATATTGACGCCGGTTTCGCGGGCGAACGAATTGCCGATCATGAAGTCGCGATTGCCGTGCATGAAGTAGGTCGGTACGCCGTTGCCCACGAGGCCTCGCAACGCTTGTTTGATGACGCCGTAATGCGCATTCGGGTCGTCATCACCGACCCACACCTCGAACAGGTCGCCGAGGATGTAAAGTGCGTCGGCGCTGTTCGCTTCACCTTCCAGGAATGCGAGAAACTGATCGCCGATGTCAGGCCGATCGGATTCGAGGTGCAGGTCGGAAACGAAAAGAGTCGTCACGGACCGCGGTTCACTCGTACGTGAACCGGGACATCTTCTTTATGACGATCGGCACGATCGGCACATCGCTCGAGAATCTGCCGCGAGGTCCGGTCTGCGCGTTGGCGATCTTGTCCACGACATCCATGCCTTCGATGACGAAGCCGAATACGGCGTAGCCCCAGCGATCGTTGCCGGAATCGAGCTTCTTGTTGTCGACGACATTGAGAAAAAATTGTGAGCCCGCGGAATGCGGCTCTCCGGTGCGTGCCATCGCGATCGTGCCGCGCCGATTGCTTACGCCGTTGCCCGACTCGTTCGGGACCGTGTCCTTAGGCTCCTTTTCCTTGAGTTTTGGTGTGAAGCCACCCCCCTGGGCCATGAAACCCGACATCACCCGATGAAATATGAGTCCATTGTAAAAGCGCTTGTCCACGAGCTTGAGAAAATGTGCGACCGTCAGTGGCGCGAGCTTGCCATCGAGTTGCAGTATGAACGTGCCTTGCGTGGTCTCAACCTTGACGTAGGGATGGGCCGGCACCTTGCTGGCAGCGCCTGCGAGTGCCCACGCAAAAAGCGAAAACAGCAAAAAAGGGGCCAGAGCCCTTTTTATGATGATGTCTCTCACGATTGTCTGAACCCCCGCGATATTCGATGAATGCACGATACCAGACGCCCCGGCACCGCAGAAGCGCGGCGCGGACTCCGTACAATGAAATTGACTGGCTCTGGGACGGGCTTTATCATCGTGCCCCCGCGAAATCCGGCCGCTGGTACTCCGTCAAGGTGATATTGATGGGTTCAGCGAGTCGTGAAGCGGTTGCACCCAGAGGGCATAAAAACCGCCAGGCGCGTCTCGCCGGCAATGGCATGTCCTTGCCAAGAGGCGCAACACCGCGGACGACCGCTTCACGGCTTGCCCGAAGGGAGCTACCCGGATGACTCAATACTGCGTTGCAGTCCTTGAAAAGGACGAGTCATTTCCTGCAGACTGCGTCTTGTCTTGAATCATCCGGGTAGCTCTGAACCCATCAATATCACCTTGACGGAGTACTGGATGGCGTGTGGCAGAATATCTGGCATCGGGGCATGGCGCAGTCTGGTAGCGCATCTGCTTTGGGAGCAGAGGGTCGGGGGTTCGAATCCCTCTGCCCCGACCAGCAATTCTGGCTCAGGCAGGATCGTCAATACAGAGGCGCCCGTAGCTCAACCGGATAGAGCACTTGCCTTCTAAGCAAGATGTTGCAGGTTCGAGTCCTGCCGGGCGCGCCAAAAAGAAGTGCAGGAGTTAATATACAGGCAATAATTATGGTGGGCGTAGCTCAGTTGGTAGAGCCCCGGGTTGTGATCCCGGTCGTCGTGGGTTCGAGTCCCATCGTCCACCCCATCTTGCCGCTGTCGTCCGTCCGGGACGACCGTTCCTGAGGCAGGGGGAGCTAGCTCAATTTGGCAGAGCAAGCGGCTCTTAACCGCTAGGTTCAGGGTTCGAGTCCCTGGCTCCCCACCATTCCTCGCAGCGTCTTCGGATTCGAACCGGCCGGGGCCTAACTCAGGCGTCTTTGCCCGGTTATCGTAGTAACATAGCCGGGCGTATCCGGCCGATGCCAGAAACTAATATCGCGCCAATTCGGTCCAATCGGCATCCAGAGACGGGAGAATAATAATGTCGAGTTTCGACGAATTCAGATCCTCGAAAGCTATCCGCCATTGGCCGCTCGTATTGCTCAGGGTCTACACCGGCGTGTTCTTTCTCGTCCACGGCTTCGGCAAGGTACGGCGCGACGATTTCGCCGATGGGCTGGTAAATTTCCTCAACTCACAGCTCGATTCGAGTTTCGGCTTCTACCGACCGTTCATCGAATCGGTTGTGCTGCCGAACAATAGTCTGTTCGCCTTCCTGGTTGCGTGGGGTGAGTTTACCGTCGGTGTCGCGCTGATACTCGGTTTGGCAACACGCTACGCCGCGATCGTCGGCGCGGTCATGGTGGCGAATTTCTGGTTTGCCAAGGGCCAGGGCCTGCTGGGGGGGCAAAATCACGACGTCGTATGGCTCATCATCTTCATCGTGCTGGCCGGCTTGCACGCCGGCCGCGTGATGAGCGTCGACCAGCGGCTGGTCAACCGTTTCCGCTTCCTGGCCTGATTGCGACCAGCCGCAGCGTACCGCAAGACTTGCTCCCACAAATGCGATTTGTTTCGCTATAATTGCCGGCTGGACAAGATGGCGGATTGAGCCTTACTGGGTGCCGACGTCGGACCGGGCTCCGGACGGTCAAGCGAAAGTGGCGGAATTGGTAGACGCGCAGGATTTAGGATCCTGTGGGGCAACCCGTGAGAGTTCGAGTCTCTCCTTTCGCACCAGGCGCTTGCTGTCCAAATCACATGTGTCGAATTTTTGTGTCGCCAGCGATATTGCAGGAGCGGCTTTAGCCGCGAATGGATCGGGTCCGAAGGCCCTCCTACAATGATGATCGAAACCCGTAGGAGCGGCTTTAGCCGCGAAATGTTGGTTTAGCATTTAGAGGGATGAACATGCAGGTCACTGTCGAGTCGACAGGTAAGCTGGAGCGGCGCATGCGCGTCGAGCTGCCGGCCGCACGCATCGAACAGGAAGTGGACTCGCGCCTGAAATCGGTCGGGCGGACCGCGAAAATCAAGGGTTTCAGGCCCGGCAAAGTACCCCAAAAGGTCATACGGCAGCGCTTTGGCAAGCAAATCCGCCAGGAGGTGATGAGCGACCTCATGCAGAAGAGCTACACCGATGCCGTTGTGCAGGAAAACCTGAATCCGGCCGGCGGGCCGAAAATTGAGCCCGACAACGCTGCTGACGGCAACAGCTTCGCCTATGTCGCGACCTTCGAAATCATGCCGGAGATCGAACTGAAGGGCCTCGACGGGATCAAAGTCGACAAGCACGATGTCACAATCCGCGACAAGGACCTCGATGGCATGATCGATAAACTGCGTCGGCAAAAAACCAGGTGGTCTGCGGTCGAGCGCGCCAGTGCCGAG
>Ga0255058_10000464_pt1 | contig 23725 bp, 25 predicted proteins | sample Cases_109_9_MG_FD_188637 | JGI IMG/M metagenome (GOLD analysis project Ga0255058, IMG submission 188637) | Seawater microbial communities from Amundsen Gulf, Northwest Territories, Canada - Cases_109_9 | ecosystem: Environmental > Aquatic > Marine > Gulf | place: Canada: Northwest Territories... | reverse complement strand
CCGGAACTGGCGCCGCCGTGCCGCGCATCGTCAACGGTGGCGTCGATTGTTCGATCGTCCAGCGCGCAGCGCCGCCGAACGCTGAAAATGCACGCAGACGGTTATCGACTGTCTGCACGATCACCAGCTCGGCGCGAACAAGCGGCGTTGCCAACGATTCACCGGCCACGTACGAGCGCCAGTTTTCCCCTCCATTGCCAGCATCGAGTACGATGAGGTAGCCGTCGGTCGCGACAACCGCGACAAGGCCATCACCGACACCGGGACCGGCGGAAAGGTCTGTGTCCAGCTTCGTCCGCCACAATTGCTTGCCGGTTTCCGGATCGAATGCCGATACGTTGCCGTCGCGGCTGGCCGCATAGATACGATGGCCGTCACCGACGGGTTGCAGCGCAACGCGAAGAAAATCGGACTCACCACCAAGCTTGGCGCTCCAAAGTTTCTTGATCGATACCTTGGCCTTGAACTTGAGTAATTCTGCCGGTTCCAGCTCGTCGTCATCACCGCCAAAAATTCCGCACGAGGACATGACCAGCGCGCCTGTCAAGAGCGCCAGATTACGGGCAAGAAATTTCACTCGGTATCCCCTGCCGGGGACTCAGCGGCTGGCGCTGCAACGTCTTCCGCATCTGTGCCAGTCGCCCCCGACCCTTCGGCAGCCGCTGCAGTCTTGTCTGTCTCGATTTGAGCTGTGTCCGACTCAGCGGCAGCCGGCGAAATCTCAGCTGTCTCGATTTGCACAGGCACGTCCAGCAATTTCAGCTGGACGATACTCTGGTCAATCGTCGGTATCCTGGAGACCTCGGCAAGCCCTCTGCGGTAGGCCTCCCGGGCATCGTCGTAACGATTTGACGCAACGTACGCATCGCCAAGCGCTTCAGCGTAGCGGGCGGCAAACGCGGCGTTGGATTGATCTTCGAGCAACGCGATGACCTCGTCGGCCCTGTTCTGGTACAACAGGATTTTTGCCAGCCGCACACGCGCGATATGTTTGAGATCCTCATTGCCGCTGAGCGCAAGCAATTCATGCAACACATCGGCTGCGTCCTGGTCGCGATTCCTGTCCATGTAGAGACGCGCCATTGCAAGTCTCGATTGAGCGGCGTATGACGTGCCGGCAAAGCTGGTCGCCAACTCGTCCGCCGCAGCTTCGGCCGCATCAAGGTTGCCGTCATCAACATGAAGGGCGAGTTCGTCATACAGCAACGACGCCCCAAGCTGCGCGTTCAAGCGATCGTCCCTGTAATAGTCAATGCTGAACAGAATGAGGGCGCCCAATACGATGCCGCCGATGACATAGCTGCCGTACTCCGACCACCACGCGCGCATCTTGTCTATCTGTTCTTTTTCCGAAAGTAGCTCGTCCACAATTGTGCCTTTTCAATGATCTGCAGCAGCCGATGCTGCCACCTTGCCAAGTTTCTCCGCCAGAACCGTCGCCAGCTCGGCCAGCGCGATACTGCTTTGATCCTCGTCGCTGCGTAATGGTTTCAATCCAATGCGCTGCTCCGCCATTTCCTGTTCACCGAGTATTAACGCGTACTCGGCATTGCTCCTGTCCGCGCGCTTCAACTGTGTCTTGAAACTGCCGGCGCCGAGATTCAGCTCGACCCGAATACCGTCAATTCTGTTACGCAGCTCCTCAGCCACGGCAAATGCGCGCTCAAGCGTGTCATCGCCGACGGCGACCAGGTAAACGTCAGCGTCACGACGTGGCGCCTTACCACCACAGGCCTCGTACAGTGCGACAAATCGTTCGATTCCCATTGCCCAACCAACCGCCGGCGTCGGGCGTCCACCCAGCTTCTCCACAAGTCCGTCATAGCGACCCCCGGAGCAAACAGCGCCCTGCGCGCCAAGCGCATCGGTCGCCCATTCGAACACCGTGCGATTGTAATAGTCGAGCCCGCGAACGAGCCGCGGATTGACCGTGTATTGAACGCCGGCGGCATCCAATACCGCCTCGAGCCGCGCAAAATGCTCGGCAGATTCGGTATCGAGAAAGTCCAGCATGACCGGCGCCGCCTCGATCACCGCTTGCATCTGTGCATTCTTGCTGTCGAGAATGCGCAGCGGATTTTGCTCGAGGCGGCGAATACTATCCTGATCAAGCTGGTTTTTCACGCTTCGAAAATATTCGACCAGTTTGTCCCGATAGCTCCTCCTCGACTCGGGCGTGCCGAGCGAGTTGATTTCGAGCGCCAGACGGGAGATACCGAGCTTTTGCCAGATCCGGGCGCTCATCAAGATGAGTTCGGCGTCGACATCCGGACCCGCGAATCCGAGCGCTTCGACATCGAATTGATGAAATTGGCGATAGCGGCCCTGCTGCGGCTTTTCGTAGCGAAACATCGGGCCCACAGTCCACAGTTTCTGCCGTTGATTGTGAAGGAGCCCGTTTGTTATGCCGGCGCGCACGATGCTGGCCGTTGCCTCGGGACGCAGTGTCAGACTTTCGCCATTGCGGTCGGGAAACGTATACATTTCCTTTTCGACAATGTCCGTTGCCTCACCGATCGAGCGCTGGAACAAGTCAGTGTGCTCGAGTATCGGCACGCGAATCTCGGCATAACCGTAGGATTGCGCAATATCACGTACCGCAGTTTCGAGATAATGCCACGTGCCGCTGACATCCGGCAGGATGTCATTCATTCCCCGTATTGCTCTCGGTTTCAATTTACTTTCGTCCGACATGGAAGGATCAGGGCAGCTGCCGCGCGTGCTCGTTGCAGAAGGTTTCTATGAGGCGTACAGCGTCAGTTGCACTGTTTGACCGCGTCGCTCGGCGGTCGCAATCGAATAGTCGGCGCCATTGACACGCAGGCTAACAGCGTCGGCATTGCCGAACAGCACCGAAAGCGGCGCCGCGCCGCTGACCTCGACGGTTTCGCCGCTTCTGCCCATCTCGAAATACAGGCGCCGACCGTCAGCATCGCTGATCTCGGTCCAGCAATCTGCCGAAAACGCAACCACGAGGTGAACTTGATCTCCGCCGACGGGGAGCCGCGACGGTCCGGCGGCAATCTCCTGTGCAGCCACATCATCCCCAATCGACGCCGTCGCCAGCGGCTCCCCGGCCGCCGACGATGCGGACGAGTCCGCAATTGTTGGTGGCAATGATTCGGTCGGTGGCGATGACTCCCCGGGCACATCGCTGCTTGTGTTCCCAACGGTTGAAACCGGGCTGGCGGCCAGCAGCCAGTAGGCGCTCAATGCGATCAGCACGATGATAATGCCGGCGATCCATGGGCCGGGTGAAAGGTTCCGCGAACGCTTGCGGCGCTCCAGGACAACGGGCGGCATGCCGGCCGACCTGTTCAGGTGGTAGTAATCGGCCAGGACATCGTCAAAGTCCACGCCAACAAGTTGCGCGTACTTGCGCATATGCCCCTTGGCAAAAACCGGTGCACCGAGCACATCGAAATCATTCTGCTCCAACGCACGAACCTTGGGCTCGTCGAGGTGCAATTCCTTGGCAATTTCGAGAACCGAGATCTGCTGCCTGCGTCGTGCCTCCGCAAGCCGTTCGCCCGCCTGCGGCCCTCGCCGTTCGTCTTGCGGCGCCGCACGATCAGGCTTGTCGATTTCTTCACTCACGCTAATTGGAGTCCAGGACGCGGCGCGCCTCGGCCGAATTAGGGAAGTCCCGAAGCAACTGGTTGGCGTAGCTTGCTCTGGCGCGATCGTCACCGAGCTCCTCTTCGATCTGTAGACCCAGCAAGAGCACGCTCGGCGTCGCATCGCTGGCGCTCAGGTATCGCTGCAGAAACGCCCGCGCAATCAGATCATCGCCCGTCTCGTGTTTCAGCAGCGACAATTGCAGCAGTGCTTCCGGATGGTTGGCCCGGCGTTCGAGAGCCTGGCGGAAAAACGCTTCTGCCTTGCCGTAATCAGGCCTTTGCACCATGCAGACACCGGCGTTTGTCAGCGTTATTTCGGCGTTGTCATTGTCGGGCGCGCGGATTGCGCGCTCAAATTCCTTGCCGGCATCGTCGAAGCGATTCTGCCCACAGAGGAAGACAGCGTAGGTATTCCGAACCTTGAAGTTCTTCGGTTCGGCGCGCACGGCCTCTTCGTACGATTGTTTGGCGAGCCTGGGAATGCCGAGCTGTTCGTATGTCAGAGCCAGGGTCGACCATGCAATCGCCTGCGTCGAATCCAGTTCCAGCGCCGTAATCAAGCGATCCCTGGCAAGTTCATACTGGCCGTTTAGATAGTAACGCGCCCCGAGCTGATAATTGAGATCAGCAGCATCAGCCGGATCAGCCTGCGGCGTTGTCCGTCCGGTTGTCGTAGATATGCAGGCGGTGAGGATCAAACAAAACGCCGCCGCCGCCAGGATATGTTCGCTCGATTTCACGCTGATGCCACCCTGATGTTTTTTTCGCTCAATCTGGCGCGGACCCGATCCCTGACCTTGCCCGCCAATTGTCCGCACGCCGCGTCGATATCGTCACCACGTGTTTTGCGCGTCGTCACCACGAGGCCATGTCGTCGCAGACGATTCTGAAAATGCATGATCGTATCCGCGGCCGAGCGCGAGAATTCGGTGCCCGGAAACGAGTTGAATGGAATCAGGTTCACTTTCGCCGGCTTGTTTTGCAAAACGGCCGCGAGTTCGTCAGCGTGCGAAAGCGCATCATTGACGCCGCGCAACATGACATACTCGAAGGTAATGAAGCGATTAGCGTGCTTTGCAGCATATCGCCAACACGCCTCCAGTAGTTCAGCCATCGGGTGCACTTTGTTAATCGGTACCAGCCTGTTGCGAAGCGTATCATTCGACGCATGCAGTGACACCGCCAGTGACACATTGCATTCGTCGCCCAGCCGATCGATATGCGGCACGATTCCCGAGGTGCTGACCGTAACCCGCCGCCGCGACAGGCCGTAAGCGCAATCGGACAGCAGTAACTCGACGCTCGGCACGACAAAGCGATAGTTGGCAAGCGGTTCGCCCATGCCCATGAACACCACATTGGTCACGGCGTACTCACCATTCGCACGGCGCGGCAAGGCCTGGTTGGCATGCCAGACCTGGCCGATAATTTCGGCAGCCGTGAGATTGCGATTAAAGCCCTGGGCGCCCGTGGCACAGAACGCGCAGTCCAGCGCGCAGCCGACTTGCGACGAAATACACAAGGTTCCGCGGCCCGGTTCCGGGATGAATACAGTTTCGACGGCCTGACCCGATCCGCTCTCGATCAGCCATTTGACGGTGCCATCGATCGAGTCTTGTCTCGATATCACGCGCGGGAACTCGATCGTCGCTCGCTCACCGAGCTCATTTCGCAGCGCCTTCGAAAAATCCGTCATTGCCGCAAAGTCCGTCACGCCGCGCTGATAGATCCATTTCTGCAATTGACGGGCACGGTACGGCTTTTCGCCGAGCGCCGAAAAGAATCGCTCCAGATCCGCCTGCGGCAATCCCGGTAAATTCGTTTTTTGTGCCTCGGCGACCATTGTCCTGACCTGTCCTTACCGTGTTCTCGGGTGGACGCCGTCATCGCCGAAAAAGAACGCTATCTCGTCTGCTGCCGTATCGGCTCCGTCCGAGCCATGGACGATATTTTCCTCGATGCTGTCGGCGAAATCGGCGCGCAACGTGCCGGGGTCTGCGTCCGCGGGATTCGTTGCTCCCATGATGTCGCGATTTGTCTCAATGGCATTGTCGCCCAGCAAGACCTGCACAATGACCGGTCCGGACGTCATGTAGCTGACCAGATCATTGAAGAATGGCCTGTCTTTGTGAACCGCGTAAAAGCCCTGCGCCTGATCTTTCGTCAGGTGCATCATTCTTGCAGCCACGATTTCGAGACCGGCCTTTTCGAAGCGCCCATAGATGTCGCCTATCAGGTTCTTCTGCACGCCATCAGGCTTGATGATCGAGAGCGTTTGCTCAACAGGCATACGGTGTCCTTGTAATAACGCAGGCGCCTGATTTTACTTGGCTACAGCAAATATTTCACGAGTAGCAGGGAATGTCGCCCCCTGCGGAAAATGGAGGTCGCCCGCTGTAGTCTGGACAGGGCTCAAGTACTCCGTCAAGGTGATATTGACGGCGTTCTGGATCAGACGTTGAAGCTCTCCCCGCAGCCGCATTCGCCCGATACGTTTGGATTTCTGAAGCTGAACGCTTCGTTGAGACCGTTTTGCACGAAATCGACCTCGGTGCCGTCGATCAGGGGCAGCGCCTCCGCATCGACAACGACTGTTATGCCCCTGTCCTCGAATACGATGTCCGTGTCGTCGATGCCCTCGGCGTAGTTGATGACATAGGAGTATCCCGAGCATCCGGTTTTTGTGATGCCGAGACGCAAACCGATACCCTTGCCCCGCGCATCGAGGTAGCTGTGCACACGGTTTGCCGCCGATTCTGTCAACGAAATTGCCATTATTACTGTCTTCCCTGGTCCGGATCCGACCGGTCGCGAACACGTTGCCCAAGCGATCGCACCGCATCTTCAAGCACTAGTATACGACCTGTCTTCTCCACGGGTACAGACAGAGTCTGCATAATTTCAGAAGTGCTGAATCCGGCCAGGTCCGCCGCCGGCCGGCCTTCGAAATCCATGCAAAATACCTCTGCCGCGGCGATGAAGTGCGGGCAGCCCCAGGCGCGGAAGCGCAGCGCCCCGATATTGCCCTGCGATAGTCGTGTCGACAGGGCGATACGCATGCCCTGATCGGCAACGTAGACGGTGATTCCGCCGTTCAGGTCGCCGGCGTGCGCTGGCGCCCCGAACAAGCCACGGACCACGTCATTGTACGGCTCGCTGCTCATGCCGGCTGCTGCGGCGCAAGCGCTCGTAGCCGGTCTATCGCGCCACAATACCGGCGCGCCGCGAAATCGACGTCGGCGGCGCTGGTCGGCCGGCCGAAACTGAATCGAACGGCACTTTGCGCAAGCTCATCGCTACGGCCCAGCGCGCGCAGCACTGCGGACGGTTCCTGATCGTGGGAATTGCAGGCGGAACCGGTTGCCACGCACAGCGGCTCCAGCGCCAGAAGCAGGCTCTCTCCCTCGATATCGTCCACGCTGACATTGAGAATCGCCGGAAACGACGCATCGGCATCGCCGTTGCGGACGATGCCGGGCACATCCCGAATACCCTGCCACAACCGATCGCGCAAACTCGTCAAATGCTCGAGATCACGGGCCATGCTGTCAGCCGCGATGGCTGCTGCCTGTCCGAAAGCCGCAATCAGATGCACGGGCAAGGTGCCGGGTCGCAGCCCACGCTGCTGCCCGCCGCCGAAAAGCAATGGCTCGATATGGCAATCGGGCCGGTCGGCGATATACAGGGCACCAACGCCCTTCGGGCCGTATAGCTTGTGCGCGGTCATCGACATCAGGTCGACGGGCAATGTCGCAAGGTCCAATGGCAGTTTGCCGACAGCTTGCGCCGCGTCGACATGAAACAGCACGTCGTGTCGCCGACAGCGCTCGCCAATAGCCGCAATGTCCTGCGTAACGCCGGTCTCGTTGTTAACGTGCATGATCGAAACCAGCTGTGTATCGATGCGCAGCGCAGCTTCGAATGCGTCCATGTTCAGCAGGCCGCTCTCGTCTGGCGCCAGCCAGGTCACCTCGTAGCCTTGATTCTCCAGCGCACGAAAAACATCCCTCACAGCGTTGTGCTCGGTCGGCATCGTGATCAGGTGCTTGCCGCGGTTTGCACGGTAGGCCGCTGCCCCGGCGATGGCAAGATTGTCCGATTCGGTTGCGCCGGATGTCCAGATCAGGTCCCGTGCCTGACAATTCAGCAGCGATGCAAGCCGGTCTGCCGCCTGCTCCACGTGAGCAGTGCTGCGGCGCCCGGCTTTGTGAGTTGACGATGGATTCGCGAAATCGCCATCGATGGTGATCAGGCTGGCCATCACTTCGGCGACGCGCTTGTCGACAGGCGTCGTGGCAGCATAGTCGAGATACAGGATTTCGTTATTGCTACTCATCATCCCCCAGCCCGGCTACGATCGACGGCTGCAAGAATGCCACGCAGAATGTTGACCTCATTCTTGTCGAGCCTGGCGCGAATAAACAAGCGACGCAATCGGCGCATCAGGTGTCGTGGATTGTCCGGATCGAGAAATTGCAGGTCCTTGAGTACTTGCTCCAGGTGGCCGTAGAAATGCTCGAGCTCCTCGCCCGTTGCCCTTCGCGCCTCTGCATCGTACTCGCCCGGCGCGTCGCTTTGCGCTGCACGCAGTTCATAGGTGAGAACCTGCACAGCCATGGCGAGGTTCAATGAACTGAACTCAGGGCTCGTCGGTATCGTCATGAGTGTATCGCAGCGATCGAGTTCTGCATTGCTCAGACCTGAGTTTTCCGTCCCAAACACAGCGGCCACCGCGCCTCGAGAACTTTCGAGGTGAAGTTTTGCCGCGCAGTCACGTGGATTGAGGCACGGCCAGTCTATCGTGCGCGAGCGTGCGCTTGCCCCGACGACATACACACAATCTTGCAGGGCGTCCTCAAGTTTCGCCACGACCGTTGCGTTTTCGAGGATATCCTCGGCCCCCGACGCACGTGCGACAGCCTCATCGTGGGGGAAGTATAGCGGCTTGACGAGCGTCAAATCGGTCACCCCCATATTTTTCATCGCGCGCGCCACAGCCCCGATGTTCCCCGGGTGCGTGGTTCCGACAAGAACTATTCGTATCGACATATCTGGCGAGTTTGACCCAAAGTCCGGTATTCTACCCGCGCTTTAGAGCTCTTTTTAAAAGACGGAAGCCTTTCATGCACGCATTGCTCAATGTGGCGGTAATAGCGGCGCGGCGCGCCGGCGGCACCCTCATCAGAAATCTCGTCAAAGTCGAGAAGCTCAAAATCGAGCAAAAGGGTCTCAACGACTACGTCACCGAGGCGGACTACGCTGCTGAACGCGCTGTCATAGAGACAATCCACAAACATTATCCCGATCACGCAATTCTAGCCGAAGAATCGGGCGTTCAGGGTGAATCGGACACCGTCTGGATCATCGACCCGCTCGACGGCACAACGAACTTTCTGCACCGCTTTCCCGTCTTTGCCGTGTCGATTGCCGTGCAGCATAAGGGACGTCTTGAACACGGCGTGGTCTACGACCCGATTCGACAAGAGCTTTTTACCGCCTCTCGCGGCGCGGGCGCGCAGCTCGACGGCCGGCGCATTCGAGTCAGTGGCCAAAAGCAACTCGAACGGGCGTTGATTGGCACGGGTTTTCCGTTTCGCCAGGCCGACCTGGAAATGAATCCGTATCTCGACATGCTGGGCAAGGTCGTCCGCCACACCTCGGGCGTACGCCGGCCCGGTGCCGCCGCGCTCGACCTGTGTTACGTCGCAGCCGGGCGCCTCGACGGATTCTGGGAAACCGGCCTGGGCCCCTGGGACCTGGCCGCCGGTGCCCTGATCATCCGCGAGGCCGGCGGCATCGTCAGCGCGCTCGACGGCGGCGAAAACTACCTGGACACCGGCCACATCCTGACCGGCAGTCCGAAAATATACAGTGCGCTCGCGAAACTCTGCGCAACAGAGATCAAAGCGATTCTTCACCGATAGGCACCTCGATAGCCAGGACTTGCGGGCGGGGTAATCGTCAGCCCCCAATCGGGCCTAAAGGCCCTCCAACAGTTTTATTGGTCGCCGGCCTCGATCGTTAATGTAGGAGGGCCTTTAGGCCCGATTGGACCCGCACCCTGAGGTGCCAACGACGACCTCCGACGCGGCACGGTGGTGGCTGGATTCCGGAAAGGTGTCGGCGAGACATAAAGCGAGCAACAGCGAGCAGTCCGCTGACACGTATCCGGAATGCGGCCGGACAAACGGCCTACGGCAAATCGTCGATCAGCGAGGGGTCCTTGACGGGTTCGATCAGGTCCTGCGCATCGACGCCGAGCAACAACGCAGTCGCGCTCGCCGTGTAGATCGACGAGTAGGTGCCGACGACGATGCCGACGATCAATGCGATCGAAAACGGCGCAATTGCCTCACCACCGAGGATCAGCAACGCGAGCAGCACGATCAAGGTCGTAATGCCCGTTATCAACGTACGCGCCAGCATCTCGTTGATCGAGACATTCATCGACACGTCGGCCGACGAACCGCGTAACTTGAAGAAGTTTTCGCGAATGCGATCGAACGCGACGACCGTGTCATTCAACGAATAGCCGATGACGGCAAGTACTGCCGCAACGACCGTCAAGTCGAAGGGCAGTGCGAAAATTGAGAAGAAACCAACCGTGATGATGACATCATGCGCGAGCGCAGCGACGGCGCCAGCCGCAAACTTCCACTGGAACCGGAACATGACGTAAACAAAAATCAGCAACAAAGCGAAGATCATTGCCAGGGCGCCTTGCTCGGCCAGTTCGCTGCCGACCTGCGGGCTGACGGACTCGACGCGCCTCAGATCGACCGATTGGCCACCCGCCGCGAGCGTTTCCTGCAACTTGACGCGAATTTGTTGCTGATCGCCATCACCGTGTGGCGGCAGCCTGACCAGCACATCCGTTTCCGCGCCAAACAATTGCACCTGAGCATCCTCGAAACCTGCGGCGATGAGGTTTTTGCGGATACTTTCGAGATTCGCGGGTGCTGAGTAGCCGACTTCGAGCAATATGCCGCCCGTGAAGTCGATGCCGAAGACGAGACCGCGCACGCCGAGCGAAACAAAGGATGCGATAATGAAGAGTGCCGAGATTGTCAGTGCGATTTTGCGGCGGCTAGTACCGAGAAAATTGATATGGGTCTTTGTCTTGAACAGTCGCATCGTCGATTTCCTATACCGGTACGGTCTCGATTTTGCGGCCGCCAAAGGCCAGGTTGACGATCGCCCTGGTACCGACAATCGCCGTAAACATCGAGGTCATGATGCCGAGCGACAATGTGATCGCAAATCCCTTGACGGCCCCTGTACCGAAAGCGAACAACACGATCGCGGCGATCAGCGTCGTGATATTGGCATCGGCGATCGACGACAACGCCTTCTCATATCCGGCATGGATCGCGGCCTGCGGTGCGCTACCTGCTGCGATCTCCTCTCGTATGCGTTCAAATATCAGCACGTTGGCGTCCACGGCCATGCCAACCGTCAGCACGATACCCGCGATACCGGGCAGGGTCAGCGAAGCCTTCAGCAGGGACAGCAGCGCGACGATAATAATGAGATTTGACGTCAGCGCAACGCTGGCGATCATTCCGAACCAGCGGTAATAGACAACCATAAAAAAGATAACGGCCAGGAAGCCGATTTTTATTGCGTCGAAGCCGCGGTCGATGTTGTCCTGGCCAAGGCTTGGCCCAATCGTGCGCTCGTCAATTATGTACACCGGCGCGGCCAGCGCACCCGCCCGCAGTAGTTTGGCCAGGATGCTTGCCTCGAACGTGTTCAGGCCGGTTATCTGAAACCTGTTCTTGAAAACACCATTGATCCTGGCGGTATTGATAATTTCTTCGGTTTTTATTCTGCGTTTTTCACTCACGCCGTCGCGCGTCACGGTTTCCTCGCGCCACTCGATGAACAACGTCGACATTGGCTTGCCGACATTGTCTTGCGTGGTCTCAAGCATGCGCTCGCCGCCGGCTGCGTCGAGCGTGATATTCACCGCCGGCTGACCGTCCTGCGAAAACCCTGCTCCCGCATCGATGATCTGGTCGCCCGATGCGATAACGTCTCGTTGCAGAATTTCTGAGGATTCATTGCCGCGACCAGGGTACCGGCGCGAGCCCGGCGCGTCGCCCGATTGGTCGACCAATCGAAATTCCAGCGTTGCGGTGGCTTTCAGGATGTCTATGATTGCGGTCGGGTCCTGAACGCCGGGCAATTGCACGATGATGCGATCGACACCCTGCCGCTGCACGAGAGGCTCCGCTACTCCAAGCTGATCGACGCGATTGCGAAGCGTCGTCGTGTTTTGCTCGATCGCGAAATTCTGACGCGCCTTGATCTGTGCTTCGGTCATGCGCACGGTCAGCGACTTGCCGTCGGCGCCCTCGGAGATCGCGATGTCGGTATCGGCCGCGCGGATGATATCCCGCGCCTTTTGCATGTCTTCTGCGCCAGTCACGCGCACGTTGATCTGCCGATCGCTGAGCTCGACACGATGGCGAATCTTCGCGGCACGTAAGCGATCGTCAATGTCCTGCTCATAGGACTCCAGGCGCGCCTGGATCGCCGTATCCATATCGACCTCGAGCAACACGTACACGCCACCGCGCAGATCCAACCCGAGGCTCATCGGGTTCAGTCCAAGTCCGCGTACCCATTCCGGCAACTTGGGCGCGAGTGTCATTGCAACGTTGAACTGGCGATCATACTGGTCACGCAAGCGCTCGCTCGCAGCCTGCTGTTGCTCGACGGCCTGCTGCTGATCGACGGATTGAAATCGCAACACTGCGCGGCCGTCCTTCAGAAACGCCGCTTCAGGCGTGATCTCTGCGGTCGCCAGCGTCTGCACGAATTCGCTCAGTCGCGCCTCGGTGACAGGGTCACCGACACGATCCGCGATCTGCAGAGCGGGCACGCTGACGTAAATATTCGGTAACGCCAGCAATATTCCCGCCAAAAAAATGAAGAGCACGAAAAAATTCAGCGGGGTCGGGTACTGGTTCATTGCGGCGAGCGGTCGGTCAAATCAGGCTTGGTCGTATGTGCCTTTTGGCACGACCTGCGAAATGCTTGACCTTTGCATCTTGAGTTCAGCGTTGTCGCTGACCTTCACAATCACATAGTGCTCGCTGACGCCTGTAATGCGGCCGAGGATGCCACCGGAGGTCATGACCTCATCACCAACTTCCAACGCGGCTATCAGCGCCGTGTGCGCTTTCTGTTTCTTTCGTTGCGGCCTGATCAGAAGAAAATAGAACGCGCCGAACATGACCGCCATAAGCAGAAGAGGATTGAAAGCGTCGGCTTGCTGCGCACCCTGCGCATAGGCATTGCTAATTAAGAAATCCATGAGTGCAATAGTTCCACGAGAGCAATAATTCTTTGTGATGCCCCTAAAGGGCCGGGCCGGAAAATCAGCGCGATATTATGGCATAGAGCCGGGACGAATATTCACCGATGTGGGGTCAGCAGTTACAATAGCAAGCACACGATGCCAGAGATTTCCCTTGCGCCGTTTCAGGCATACGCAGCGCGAATAGCCGTGACGCACTCGGCCAGGGTTCCGGCGACTATCGATGCTCGCAGCTCACCCATAAGTTTTTGATAATAATAAAGATTGTGCAAGGTCGCGAGGCGCGCACCGAGAATTTCGCCGCACTTTTCGAGGTGCCTCAGGTACGCGACGCTGTAGTGGCGACAGGTGTAACAGCCGCAATCCGGGTCTGGTGGTGACGTGTCGTCGCTGTAGCGCGCGTGTCGAAACTTGACGATTCCATGCGACGTGAACAATTGGCCGTTGCGCGCATGCCGTGTCGGAATGACGCAATCGAACATATCAATGCCCCGTAAGACGGCTTCTGCTATGTCAACTGGTGTGCCCACGCCCATCAGGTATCGGGGGCTGTCGGCCGGCAACAGCGGCGCCAGGAACTCGAGCACGGCCATGCGCTCGTCCTCGGGCTCGCCGACCGCGAGTCCACCGATCGCATAGCCGTCAAATCCGATGTTGCACAATCCCGCCAGCGACTCTTCGCGCAACGCATCATGTATGCCACCTTGCACAATGCCAAACAATGACTCACCGCGTTCGGGCTCGTCGTTCTTGAGTTCATCAAAACGGCGGCGGCAACGTTCAGCCCAGCGTAGTGACAAAGCCATCGATGTACGTGCCTGACTCTCACTTGCGGGATATGGCGTGCATTCGTCAAAGATCATCGTGACGTCAGCATTGAGGTCATGCTGCACTTCGACCGACAGCTCAGGCGTCAGGAACACCTCATCACCGTTGACAGGCGACTGAAACCGTACGCCCTCTTCTGACAGCCTGCGCATGTTCGCAAGCGAAAAAACCTGGTACCCACCCGAATCCGTCAGTATCGGCCCGTGCCAGTTCATGAACTGGTGCAGCCCGCCGTGCTTGCGAATCACCTCGGTGCCCGGTCGCAACATCAGGTGGAACGTATTGCCGAGAATCATATCGGCGCCACTGTCCGACACCTCTTCGGGCGTCACGCTCTTGACGGTGCCGTAGGTGCCGACCGGCATGAACGCCGGCGTACGAACCTTGCCGCGGCGAAACTTGAGCGTCGCGCTGCGCGCCGCGCCGCACTGGTCATGCACGTGGAATTTCATGCCTGGCTCTCGGGGGTCACGAACATCGCATCGCCGTAACTGAAAAATCGATAGTGTGCACGAACGGCGTGCGCATACGCCGCGAGGATACGCTCTTTGCCGGCGAAGGCGGCGACGAGCATGAGCAGCGATGACTTTGGTAAGTGAAAATTGGTGATCATCGCGTCAACGTTACGAAACCGGTAGCCAGGCAGGATAAAAAGATCGGTTTCGCCGTGAAAAGGCTCAATGGCTGCGTGCGTGGATGCGCACTCAAGTGCTCGAACCGCCGTCGTACCGACCGCTATCACGCGCCCGCCGGATGCCCGTGCCTGTTTGACCGACTCGCAGCAGGCAACATCGACCTGCACGCGCTCGCTGTGCAGACGATTGTCGACAACCTGCTCGTGGCGCAACGCCTGAAATGTGCCGGCGCCGACATGCAGCGTGACAAAAGCGTGCTGTACGCCGGCCGCCAACGTGTCATCAAGCATCTGCTGATCGAAATGCAGTCCGGCCGTCGGCGCCGCGACCGCGCCCGGCTCTCTTGCATAGATCGTCTGGTAGCGCTCGATATCGGTCGACTCCGCGGCCCTGTCCAGGTATGGCGGCAGTGGTACCTCCCCGCAAGATTCGAGCAGCGGCAGCACTGGCACGGAAAACGTCAACAGGAAAAGTTCAGCGTCGCGCCCGTCCACTGTCGCATGTGCCCCGTTCGCGAGCAGCAGGCGGCTGCCTGACTTGGGCGACTTGCTCGCTTTGACCTGCGCCAGCGCGTTGCAGTCACCCTGCACACGCTCGATCAGAATTTCCGCTCTGCCACCCGACTCCTTGCGCGCCGCAAGCCGGGCACGAATAACCCGGGTGTCGTTGAAGACAAGGAGATCACCGGGATGCAGCAACTCGAGCAGCGCAGCAAAACGCCGGTCGACGATTTCATGACCGACATCGAGCAAGCGGCTCTCTCGCCGTTCCGCGGTCGGATAACGCGCGATCAGACTGCTTGGCAGAGCGTAATCGAAATCGGAAATCTGCATGGGCGCGCATGGTAGCAAAGCCATGCGCGCGCGGGTGCGGCTTTAGCCGCGACAGAGTGCAGACTCATTCGGGCCTCGTCGCTCTCGCGCATCCCTGCGCTCCGCGACATAAGGTCGTCCTGACCACAAAAGCCCTCCTACGGTACAGCCGTTGGCGCAGGCGGCCGCGGAAACACCATGCTGCTGCGGTCGTCGGGAATCTCGATCTTGAGCGTTACGCGCTTCTTGTCGCGCATGATCCCGAGCTCGAGTTCTTCACCCGGCTGGTAGGAACCGAGTATGCGAATCGCGTGCCCGACAGATTTCGGTTCACGACCGTCGATGCTCCGGATAACGTCTCCGTCCTGCAACTTGAGAGTGTCCGACTTCGGCGCGCTGACGACGAGCAGACCCGAGTCAGTGCCGAAATAGCGGCCGAGACCTTCGCTCAGCTGGACGAGCTCCATGTCGCCCCAGCCATGGCTCGCCCAGATAAAGCGGTTCTGAAAGCGAAACTTCTCTATGATTTCTGGCGCGAGGTGCACATTCGGCACGTGCGGTATCTCGATATGTTCGCCGCCAGGAGCCCAGCTAAATGCCCGGCTCTCGATCATTTTCGGTTCGACCTCGACTTTGCCGACATTGCCGTTTCTCAGGTATTCGATGTCGAGTTTGTCGCCTTCTTCAACGCCGCGCATGAAGTCGAGCAACCTGGCGTTGGCCTCTTCGGCGCTTGCGGCACTCAACGATTCGCTGTTGACGGCAGTGATGGTGTCGCCCGCGCGCAATCCTGCCTCGCTGGCGGCGCTTCCGGGTGTCACGCCGATGACGCTGACGCCCTCGACAGGACCTGTGTCATCGTTGCCGCCTATCGTTACACCGAGTCTTGGTCGTCCCTGCAATTTCACAATCATGCGCTCAACGACACCGGTCCGTGACAGGCGTTGCGAGCTCAACTCGGCAATCTGCCGCGCTGCCTCGGCGAGCCGTTCCTCGGCTTCACGCATGCGCTCTTCAACTTTGGCCTCGCTCCGCGCCATCTCAACGCTGCGCTGCTCGGCGTCCACATCGGACTGCGCAGCTGCCTGTTCGGCTAGCAACAATGCCGCCGCGACCGCTAATACAATTTTCCAGGTCTTCATCGATCCGTCTCCTGATCAGAATGCCGTCCGTTGCGCCTGCGCATAGCGCAAACGAAGCAGCGATTTCATCAACCTGACGCGCTCGCGCCAGAAAATTTCTTCGTCCCCCGGGGAAAGCTGAGCCCCGGGATCATTTAGCTGGTAGTCGATCGCGGCAATCCTGTCTTCGATTTCCGAAATCGTTGCCGCCGTACCCGCGCGCCTCACGCGCGGCTCGCCGGGCAGTGAACGCAGATCGCTCTCTAGTTGCCGTGACTCGACCATCAATGCCTGCAACGCAGTGACGTCAGTCAAATTCGTCGGCAAGTTCTCCGGCACAGTCGTTAATTCGGGCTCTAAGCTGCCATTCGATCCGGGCACGATTAGTGCGGCGAACGCAATCGCTGCAGCCAAACCGATCCCGGCGTACCAGGTCGACGGTCGCTGTGTCATGGGCCGCTTGAACAAGCCCTCCGCTTCAGCCTGCTCGCAGATTCGTTGCCACACGGCACGCGGTGGCATCGTACCCGGAAGCTCCCGAAGCCCATGTTGTAATGCATCGTGCTCATCTGCCGTCAAACCGTAAATCATTTCCTCGTCCTTCCTGTCACTGGCCATTATCAGTAACTCCTGAGCGCCGCGCTGTCGGCCGCGAGGCGTTCACGTCCTGTCGTCAACATCGGTCGCAATCGTTGATACGCTCGTGACAGCTGTGACTTCGAAAAACTTTCGGTCTTACCCATCAACGCAGCGATCTCCTTGTGCGTAAATCCTTCAACATCGTGTAACCACACGACCGCGCGGCTAACCGACGGCAAGTTCTGCAAGGCCGCATCCAGATCGAGTGCGTCATCGGGATTACTCGAAACACCGTGACTGACTGCGTCACCCGGTGTCTTGTCATCCCAGTCATCGCCGAGCGACTGGCCGCGGCTTGTCCACGCAGAGCGCAGAAACATGAGCGCCTTGGTCACCGCGATGCGGCGAATCCAGCTGCCGATCGCCGCTTCGCCGCGAAATCCGCCGATTGAGCGCATAACCTCGATAAAGGTTTCCTGAACGAGGTCCTCTGCATGCGCCGGCACACGCGTGAAGCGAAGACAAATCGAGTACACCGGGGTCGAAAATGCGCGGTAAAGAATCCCGTGCGCGCGCGAATCTCCATTCGCCGCTCGCTTGATGATCGCCTGATCAATCTGAATATCAGCAAACTTACTCATGTCTCAAATTGTAGATGCTTGTTGCGAGGAAAGGGTCGCAGCCGTGGAAATGTTTCCGCGCAGCGCATGCGGCCACCTATGGCGGTGACCCACAGTCGCGCATATACTGTGCGCCTTCCGGCCGGGGCGCCCATGTCAAGGCCCCGTCCGGCAGGTAAGCCGGGGTGGCGGAACTGGTAGACGCGCCGGACTCAAAATCCGGTTCTGGCAACAGAGTGCGAGTTCGATTCTCGCTCCCGGCACCACACTTCATGACAAGCACTGGCGCGGACCGCGCTGGATGGCGGAGACGAACACGGACGATGAAGTATTGCTCACGCTGCGGCGCCGCCGTATCGCTCAGGATCCCGGCGGACGACAACCGCGAACGTTGGATCTGCGACAAGTGCGAGATCGTCCACTATCGGAATCCGCTGATCGTCGTTGGTTGCGTTGCCACCAAAGACGACAAGGTGCTGCTGTGCAAGCGTGCGATCGAACCGCGTTACGGCTACTGGACCGTGCCGGCTGGTTTTATGGAACTCGGCGAAACGCTGGCTGAGGGCGCTGCCAGGGAAACGCTCGAAGAGGCATGTGCCGAAATCGAAATCGGCCATATGTTTGCGTCGATCGACGTCATTGACGCGGGCCAGGTGCACGTATTTTTCACTGGCAGGCTGCTCGGCAGTTATGGCGTCGGCGACGAGAGTCTCGAGACGGCGCTGTTTCGTAAGGACGACATTCCGTGGCAGGACCTCGCGTTTCGCAGCGGAAAATTTGCGCTCGAAAAATACTTCGAGGACCGTGGCCGAAACAACGGCGTTCACACTCATGAAATGAGGCGTATCAGGTCTTGATCCGCTTCTGATTACTCGGCGGCGGCAGGCGCTGCCGATTCTTCCTCCAGGCGCAGACGCAATGCATCAGGCGGCAAATAGCCGCCGATCAATGTCCCGTTGTCGAGTACGATGGCAGGCGTGCCGGACAGGCCGACTGCCTGACCCATGATGTAATTATCCTGGATAATCGACGCGTCGCAGCTCGAAGTCTCAAACTTGCGATCGAGTTTCGCCATTGTCAACGCATTTTGGCGATCCGTGGCACACCAGACTTCTTCCGACGTATTCCAGGAACGAGACGCGGGCCCGTTGCGCGGATACAGCAAATAGCGGACCTCAATGCCGTACGCCAGGTATTCGTCGATCTGGCTGTGCAGTCGCCGGCAGTATGTGCACTCAACGTCCGTGAACACGGAGACTGAGTATTTGGTCTCCGTCGGCGAAAAAGTAATGGCGCTGTCATCGGTCACCGACGCCAACAGGTCGCGGCGTATCCGGCTGCGGCTGGCCTCGGTCAGATTGATCTCATTGTCCAGGTCGATCAGATCCCCTTGCAAAAGGTAGCGGCCGTCTTCGGTGATGTAAGCAACGATCGATCCTTTTTGAATCGTGTACCAGCCATCGACCGGACTCGGATTAACATGCTCGGGCTCGATGGAGTCGAACATTCCGGCGACCTTGTCGCGGACTCGCTGCAAGTCTTCACTGACCTCGCCGGCAAACGCCTGCGAAAACAGGACAGGGGCGCTAGTTATGGCGAGCACGGCGAGCCAAGACTTGAAAGTCGGGATGTGTATACGATTCATTCAGGGCATTCCTTGTAGGCTGTCAGTACACTTTCAAAATAGACCCTGCATTACCGGGCCGGTTCCGCGCGCCGGCAAGTTTAACAAGGAAAATACGGTCAAACCGCAGTTTTGCACTTCTTCGTGGAAAGGCGACTATGCCGGAGTTCAGGAAAACTGCGGTTCGACCCCATTTTGCTTAACCGCGTGGATGATGCTTGCCGTGCAGGTCCTTGAGACGCTCCCGGGCCACGTGCGTATAAATTTGCGTGGTCGACAAGTCACTGTGCCCGAGCAATAACTGCACGACACGGAGGTCGGCGCCGCGATTCAGCAAGTGTGTCGCAAACGCGTGACGCAAACTGTGCGGAGACATCTTCTTGCGAATTCCGCCTTTCTCGGCGTAGCGTTTGATAATGTGCCAAAACGCCTGCCGGGTCATACGGTCGCCGCGCCGCGTCGGAAACAGGTAGTCGGTTTGCCGCTCGAGCAGAATTTCCATTCTCGGGCCGTCAATGAAGTTCTTGAGCCAGCGCTGGGCTTCCTCACCAATTGGAATCAAGCGCTCACGATCGCCCTTCCCGACAATACGCAAGACGCCCTGATTGAAATTGATTTGTGACTGTTTCAGGTTAATGAGTTCGGAAACGCGCAGGCCCGTCGCGTAAAGGAGTTCCAGCATGGCGCGGTCACGGTGGCCCAGTGGCTCGTCGGTATTCGGTGCATTGAGCAACGCCTCGACCTCCTCCTCGCTCAGCGACTTCGGCAATGAGCGACCAATGCGGGGCATCTCGATGTCCGTGGTCGGGTCATTATCACGCAAGCCCTCGCGCATTATGTAACGGAAGAAGCGGCGAAAGCTGGACAACTGCCGCGCGGTCGAACGAGGCTTTGCGCCATTCTCGACGCGATGTGCAATGAAAGCCAGTAAATCGGCCTTGTCCGCCATGTCGATCGACTTGCTGTCCGTGGAGAGCCCACGCCCCAGTATCATGAGGTCGGCCCGGTACGCACCGAGTGTATTCTGCGACAGTCCACGCTCCATCCATATGGCATCGAGGAATCGATCCACGAGCTCCTCGGAACGCGCTACTGTTTTTGCATTCTCTTTGCTTGCTTCGGTGCCAGTCATTGATCGTCCAACTGCTTAGTCGCGCAATCCTTGTGTCTGCACGGTGACGCGCCTCTCGCCCAGACATTCGCATCGGCAGGCTGGTAGCATACGCCGGTCTAAAAACTTCGACGTACCGACCGTGCCTGTCGCGCGACGCCGACAACGCATCGCCAAGCGACGGATTTTCCAAGGTTTTGAGTATGATAATGATGCCCCACAGTCGGAGTGACCGCTGTCACAGAATCCACAAGGCATTAACATAAAGTGACCTGTATCACACGCAGCGCTATGGCCCTGGAGGGCGCACCAGCCAACGCTTTGCCGATATGAGTAGCATAAGGAGCGGATTACCGACGCGAATCCTGAACAGCCTTTTCGGCGTCTACGGCTGGCTTGTGTTCGCGCTTTGCGTGCTGTTTGCGCTGGTCGCCGTCACTGTCGTGCCGGGTCTCGATAGGCGGCGCCGGGCCGTGGCCCTGGCGGCCCGCGGGACCTTTTTGTTGTCCGGCATCCGTCCGGAAATCAATGGCTTGGAAAATCTGCCCGCTGGTCACTGCGTTGTCGTCGCCAACCACGCGAGCTATGTCGATGGCGTGCTGCTCAGTGGCTACTTACCCGCACGGTTTTCGTTCGTCGTCAAAGGTGAGATGCGAGACATCCCGATCGCGCATTTCCTGCTGCGCCGGGGCGGCTCGAAGTTTGTCGAGCGTTTTATCGCAGCGGGAAGCACGCGCGATGCACGGCAGATAGTCAAGGCCGCACGTGACGGCGAATCATTGGCATTCTTTCCGGAGGGCACTTTCATCAAACAACCTGGCGTCGGCCGATTTCGCGCCGGGGCATTCGTGGCTGCGGTCAAGGGCAGCATGCCGATTGTCCCGATCGCGATTTCAGGCACCCGCCAGATGATGCCGGCGGGCCGCTTGCTGCCATGGCCGTGCCCGGTCCGGGTGGACATACTGCCGCTGATCGATCCATCCGACATTGCATTCGACGATCACCGCGTACTTGCTGAGACGGCCCGGCAACGTATCCTGACGACACTCGGCGAACCTGACTTGCTCGCGGATTGACGGCCAGCCCGCCAGCAGCAAAATTATTGGAAATGCCGCCCTGGCACAATTGGAGTGTTGATATGGATTCGGATCCCGTAGTCATCGTCGCCGCGAGACGCACGCCGTTAGGTGCGTTCCAGGGGAACCTGGCGTCCGCGGATGCGCCCAGGCTCGGTGCTACAGCGATCGCGGCCAGCATCGCGGACACTGGCATTGATCCCGCCGACATCAGTGAGGTGCTGTTTGGTTGTGTCTTGCCTGCGGGCGTCGGCCAGGCGCCGGCGCGCCAGGCCGCTTTGGCAGCCGGCATCCCTGATGGCACAGGTTGCACCACGGTCAACAAGGTCTGTGGGTCGGGCATGAAAACCACGATGCTCGGCCATGACCTGATCGCTGCGGGTAGCGCCGCTGTCGTCGTCAGCGGCGGCATGGAGTCGATGACGAATGCGCCGTACCTGTTGCCGAAGGCCCGACAGGGTTACCGCTTAGGGCATCAGGAAGTGATCGATCATATGTTCTTCGACGGCCTGCAAAACCCGTACGATGGCAACATGATGGGGCACTTCGCCGAAGAGATGGCCACCAAGTACGCCTTTTCACGCGAGGACCAGGACGCATTTGCGCTTGAATCGGTGAGCCGCGCCCGGCAGGCGATGAGAGACGGTGCATTCAACGCTGAGATTGCGCCCGTTACTCTCACCACACGCAAGGGTGAAATCACGGTCAGTGAAGACGAAGGCCCCGGCAACGCCAACATCGACAAGATTCCGACCTTGCGGCCTGCATTTCGCAAGGGCGGTACCGTGACGGCAGCCAGTTCGTCGTCTATTTCGGACGGCGCCGCGGCGTTGATCCTGATGCGAGCCAGCGACGCCGCGAAACGTGGCCTTGAACCACTGGCCGGGATTGCCGGTCATTCCAGTTTTGCGCAGGAGCCGGCGTGGTTCACGACAGCGCCGGTTCATGCGATTCGCGCATTACACGACAAGCTCGGCTGGGATCCCGGCAGCGTCGATCTCTACGAGATCAATGAAGCTTTCGCCTGCGTAACGATGGCCGCGATGACCGATGTCGGCATCGATCACGGCAAGGTCAATGTGCACGGCGGCGCCTGCGCGCTAGGACATCCGATCGGAGCAAGCGGCGCCAGAATCATCGTGACACTGCTGCACGCATTACGCACGCACGATAAGAAGCGTGGCGTCGCCTCACTTTGTATCGGTGGCGGCGAAGCCGTTGCGATCGGAATTGAAATCGATTGAATTAATATAAAAGGGATAATCAACTTATGGATCTTGCAACTGCGAAGGCCGTGATTACCGGCGGCGCATCAGGGCTAGGGCTCGCAACCGCCAAACGCGTTATCGATGCCGGCGCTTATGCAACATTGCTGGACGTGAACGTCGAACAAGGCGAGGCCGGCGCAGCCGCTCTCGGCAAGCGATCTGTATTCGTACAAACCGATGTCTCGAATGAGGAAGCAGTTCGTGCAGCCATGCAAAGCGCAAATGATTTCATGGGCGGAATCACTCTCGCGGTCAATTGTGCCGGTATCGCGACCGCTGGACGCACGCTGGGCCGCGACGGACCATGGCCGTCAGAAAACTTCAATCGTGTCATTCAGATCAATTTGATCGGCAGTTACAACGTCACGAAAGAGGCTGCCGCATTCATGCAGCTCAATGACCCGAACGAAGATGGCGAGCGTGGCGTCGTGATCAGTACGGCATCGATTGCGGCTTTCGAAGGGCAGATCGGGCAGGCTGCGTATTCGGCATCCAAAGGCGGCATCGTCGCCATGATGCTGCCGCTTGCGCGCGAATTCGCGCAGTTTGGCATCCGTGTCAATACGATCGCGCCAGGTATTTTCAAGACGCCGATGATTGCCGGCATGCCGGAAGACGTGCAGGACTCACTTGGCAAACAGATTCCATTTCCGCAGCGGCTCGGTAAGCCCGAAGAGTACGCCGACACAGCGGCGTTCATTTACAGCACGCCGATGGTCAATGGCGAGACAATTCGCGTGGACGGCGCGATCCGCATGCAGCCCCGCTGATGGCATGCATGCAAGTCACGCGTACGCGCTGGGAGGGGAAAATACGGGACCGCGCAGCGGAGCCCGTATGGCCTGCGACGAACAAGGGCAATCACGCGCACGCAGTGGCGCGTGCATTGCCGCTACATGCCTGAGTAATTTGGTCCCCCGCCGCCCTCCGGAACCGTCCACACGATATTCTGTTTTGGATCCTTGATGTCGCAGGTTTTGCAGTGCACACAGTTTTGCGCATTGATCTGAAATCGTTTTACATCATCCTCCTCCACGATTTCGTAAACGCCGGCCGGGCAGTAACGCTGCGCCGGTTCATCGTATTTCGGCAGATTGAAATCGATT
>Ga0255058_10000463_pt1 | contig 23752 bp, 32 predicted proteins | sample Cases_109_9_MG_FD_188637 | JGI IMG/M metagenome (GOLD analysis project Ga0255058, IMG submission 188637) | Seawater microbial communities from Amundsen Gulf, Northwest Territories, Canada - Cases_109_9 | ecosystem: Environmental > Aquatic > Marine > Gulf | place: Canada: Northwest Territories... | reverse complement strand
TTGACCCCCCTCCCCTCCCTACGGTCGGGACTCCCCCCTGAGGGGGGAGCAAAGAGAAGGCTGCGGCGGTGAGAGCCCGATCGTCGCACTGTAGCGAAATGCGACACCCTGAGGGGGGAGCAAAAGACCCGGGACGCAAGCCGCTATGCGCCGATGGTCGCCACCAGTCGATCAAGTTCAGAACGTAACTCTGCCTCGTCGACCGCACCGAACCACTCGTTCATCACGATGTCGTCGCCGGTGATCAATACCGAGTAGGGCTGATACGGCACGTTGTACAACTCCCAGATCGAGTCATCGAGACCCCAGTCCAGGAAGGCGAACAGCTCGTCGGCCCGCGCCGTGGCGCTGGCGAGGTCGGAACGCCCGGCAACCGCGATGAAGCGCACCTGATCGAGATAGTCCCGGGCCACCCGGTCGACGACGGGTAACTCCCGTCTACAGGTCGATCACCACTCAGCCCAGAACACCATGTAGACGGGCTTCTGCTCTTCGGAGAGCACGAATCCGAGCCCATCGTGGAGTGCGAGCGCGAAATCAGGGGCGGGCGGGCCTTCGACGACGATCGGCTCCGAAGCGACCGGCGGGACCGCAGTGGTCGTGGTCGGGTCCCCGGGATCGGCAGCGACCGGTGCCTCGGTGGTGGCTGTGGTGGCGCTTGGCGGCGGAACGGCCTCGAAGGTCTCTTCGGTGACCTGCCCGCCGCACGCGGCGACGACGAGTGCGAAGAAGGAGATTGCGGCGGCAAACCTGGTCATGGCGCGCACGCTACCGGGGCTCTTCCGCTACCAGCACCTTGCCGTGCTTAAGATTTTGAGAACTCCACCGCTCGATCCAGCACGACCCGTGCGTCGCCCGAGTCCACCGCTGCTGCCGCAAGTTCAATGCCCTCGGTGAAGCCGTCGGCAAGCCCTGCGGACACGATGACCGGGGCCGCGTTGACCAGGGCGATGTCGCGCTTGGGCCCGGTTTCCCCGTCGAGGATGGCGTTGGTGATCGCCACGTTTGCTGCGACGTCGCCGCCGCGGAGGTCCTCGAGTTTGACGCGGGGAACACCGAAGTCTTGGGGCGTGAATTCGGCGATAGAGATCTCACCATCTCTGAGTCGGTGGATCACCGATGGACCTGAAGTCGTCAGCTCGTCGAGTCCGTCCTTGCCGTAGAACACAAACGCCGTATCGGCGCCCCGGTTGCTCAACACCTCGATCATCAGCGTGGCCATCTCGGGATCGGAGGTTCCTACCGACATCCACTGTGCTCCCGCCGGATTGGTGAGTGGCCCGAGGAAGTTGAACACGGTTCGCAGGCCTAGGGATCGTCGGACCGGACCAGCGTGGCGCATTGCCGGGTGGTACAACGGTGCGTAGAGAAAACCGAAGCCGACCGTCCTGATCATCTCCGCGGTCCGTGCCGGTTCCATCTCGAGGTCGATCCCCAGGGCCTCGAGCAGGTCTGCGGATCCGGTTTGTGAAGAGGCCGAGCGGTTGCCGTGCTTGGCGATCCTCACACCGGCACCCGCAGCAATCAACGCCGCCGTCGTCGAGATGTTGAATGTGTCCGATCGGTCGCCGCCGGTACCGACGCTGTCGGCGACCGGCACCCCAACATCGACGGTGACGGCTGCCTCTGCCATCGCGTCGACGAAACCGGTCATCTCATCTGCCGTCTCGCCTTTCGCCCGCAGCGCTACCAGAAATGCCCCAACCTGGGCGTCGGACGCCGCACCCGCCATGATCTCGGCCATGGCGTCGTGCGCCACAACGCGGGTGAGCCCGTCACCGGAGAGGAGCTGCTCGAGCACATCGGGCCAGGAGAAGTGGTCCATGCGGGGCAGAACCCTACCGTTGGATGCACGACCGTGGTCGCGATCGCCCCCGGTTCGATCGTGGGCTATCTGGTCGCGTTGGCCGGCATGGAGGCGGGCTACCAGTCGCGGAGGAGGCGCTTTCTCGCCTTCTCGGTCTCGCCGCCCCAGATACCGAACCGCTCCCTGGTCTCGAGGGCATGGCTGAGGCATTCGTCGCGCACGGTGCAGATGGCACAGATCGCCATCGCTGCCCGCTCCGCTTCTCGGCTGCCACCGAAGAAGTCATCGGCCTCGGCGTCCCGGCAGGCGGCAAAAACCACCCACGGGCGTTCCTCCAGGATGGGCACCGAGAGGGCAAGAAATTCGAGCGTGTCGTTGGTCATTGGCCACCTTTCAGACAATTCACTCCTATCAGACGTCTCGCGAGGGCGATTCGGTTCCCGATGAGCTCCAAATCGGAGCCCGGGGAGATCCGACGATGATGCCGAGTACCATTTCCCGCCGAGCCTTGGAGTTTCGGACGGAGGCCCGTCTTGCTGTATTTCGTATACACCGCATGCATCGAGCCCGCCACGATGGCCGGGGTTCCCCCGGAGGCCACTTTCGCGTTCGTCGTTGCCCGCGGGATGCGTCGTGGGGTTCGAGGATCAGGTCGAGGCAGCGGGATCGGGCTCTGAGCGCGCTGAACTGGGGGGGTATTGCGCTGGGAGCCGCCGTCGGTATCGCCGTCTCGCTCGTTGCTAATCTTGCCGTCGGAATCGTCGTTGCCCAGCCCCTGGTGCTATCGATCCTCATCCACCTTGGTGCCACCGTCTTCGCCGGATACATCGCCGGCCGCTTCGCCCCACATGGCGCGGCAGCGGTCAACGGCGGGATCGCCGGGCTCCTGATCTTCTTCTTCGTGGGAGTCCTTTCCCTGTTGGCTGCGGCAGGCCCGAGCCCCTTCGAACTGACGATGCTCGGACTGGTGGCGGCGGTGCTCGGCTCCGCAGGCGGCGTGCTCGCCGACCGCCGCCGCATCGAGTAGACAGCCACTTCTGGAAACCGACACGCCGATGTCTCCCGGCAGCAATGGAGCAACTTCGGCTCTTGCCGCTCCGCGGCGGGCCGCTCGAGCCCCGGTGAGGGTTCTTCGATCGAGCCATGCTGCTCGATGGTCGGAAGCGATCGAAGAACCCTCATCAACTTCGCTTCACCTCACTTCGGAACGGTCCAGGCCCCGCTACCGTTTCAGTGGTGAGCCCGGAAGACGGCCGCGGCCTCGAGCGATCGGGGTCGAGGAAAGTCCGGACTCCGCAGGGCAGGATGCTGGGTAACGCCCAGGCGGGGCAACCCGACGGCTAGTGCAGCAGAGAGCAGACCGCCGATGGCGCGGGCCCTTCGGGCCCGTTGGCAGAACCTTCGGTTCTGCCCGCGGGACCATGGAATCGCGCACAGGCAAGGGTGAAAGGGTGGTGTAAGAGACCACCAGCGATCCGGGTGACCGGGTCGGCTCGGTAAACCCCATCCGGAGCAAGGTCGAACAGAGGCAGGGTGGCCCGCCCGCAACGCCTCGGGTAGACCGCACGAGGCCGGCGGCAACGTCGGTCCCAGATAGATGGCCGTCCACGACAGGATCCGGCTTATGACCGGGCTCATACCGTCGGGGCCCTCCGGGGCCCCGACTTCAAGTCATGAGGGAACGCCATGAAAACCGGTGATCTCGCGCCAGACTTCACCGCACTCGATCAGTCGGGTGCGGAAGTGCGCCTGTCAGAGCTGGTGTCCGACGGGCCGGTCGTCTTGTTTTTCTACCCAAAGGCTTTCACCCCCGGGTGCACGATGGAATCGTGCCACTTCCGCGACCTGGCCGGCGCCTTTGCCGCAGTGGGGGCTCAACGGGTCGGGATCAGCGCAGACGACACCTCGACCCAGGCGAAATTCGACGCCGTGTATGAGCTCGACATCCCGCTGCTGTCCGACTCCGACCCCGACCGGGAGATCGCCAAGCGCTATGGGGTGAAGCGGCCAGGAATCCTGCTCAACAAGCGCCAAACCTTCGTGATCGGGACCGACCAGCGGATCGTTGCGGTGATCGGCAGCGAGTTCAACATGGACATGCACGCCGACGCCGCGCTAGCGGCGCTTCGCTGATCAGCGCGGTGCCCTCATCAAGGTCGGTTGCCTTGCCGTGTCCGCCGGCGCTCCTTCGGGCACCATGCGATCTCGATAGGCTGTGCGGCCATGGAACCCACGACCGGTTATGCCCATGCTGCTCACATCATGGCCGCGGCCGGTCCGGACGAGATTCTGGTGTCCAATACCGTCAAAGACCTGGTGATCGGCTCGGATATCGTCTTCGAGGATCGCGGCATTCACGCCCTCAAGGGCTTCGATGGCCAGTGGCAGCTCTACTCCGTGATGCAGGGGGCCGGCTGACCGTGGAGCTCGGTATCACCAGCTTTGCGGAGACCCCGCCAACGGGTCCCAACGCCATCGAGCACGGGCAGCGGCTGCGCAATGTCATCACCGAGGTGGAGCAGGCCGAGGCGGTGGGCCTCGACGTGTACGGTCTGGGCGAGCACCACCGCCCGGACATGGCGGCCTCGACGCCGGCGATGACCCTCGCTGCCGCCGCGGCCAGGACCGAGCGGATCCGCCTCAGCTCGGCGGTGATCGTGCTCAGCTCGGCCGACCCGGTGCGCACGTTTCAGGATTTCGCCACGCTCGACCTGATCTCGTCGGGCCGCGCCGAGCTGATGGTGGGCCGGGGATCGTTCATCGAGTCCTTTCCGCTTTTCGGGTACTCGCTCGAGGACTACGACGAGCTGTTCACCGAGAAGCTGGAGTTACTTCTCGAGATCCGTGACAACGAACACGTCACCTGGAGCGGCAAGTTCCGTTCCCCACTGGCGGATCAGGGGGTGTACCCCAGACCGCATCAGGATCCGCTTCCGGTCTGGGTCGCCGTTGGCGGGACTCCGGAATCGATGGTTCGCGCCGGACACCTCGGCCTGCCGGTGGCGCTCGCCATCATCGGCGGCGACCCGGCCCGCTTCGCCGTGCTCGTCGACATCTACACCCGCTCGCTCGTCGAAGCAGGCCACGACCCATTGGAAATCCCCTTCGCCGTCCACGGGATCGGGCACATCGCCGAGGACAACGAGCAGGCCGCAGATGACATCTATGCGTCGTTCATGGAGACGATGACCCGCATCGGTAGGGAGCGGGGTTGGCCGCCGATGACCAGGGAGCAGTTCGACTTGATGCGCAGCCCGGAGGGCTCACTCGTGGTCGGGGACCCCGAGACCGTGGCGGCCAAGATCCTCCGCTGGCAGGACATCCTCGGCATCGACCGGTTCATGCTGCACAGTGCTGGGGTGCCCCACGACAAGGCCCTGCGCTCGATCGAATACCTCGGAACCGAAGTATCGGCGATCGTGCGCGGGCCAACGAGAACTAGCGAACAATGACCGGGTCACCGACGCGGATCAGCCCACCCCCGGTGATCGTGGCCGAGATGCCGGAACGACCCTTGAGCGCATCGCGCGCACCCTGGCCGACCGTCTCCTCCATGTAGTCGCACGGCGCGCAGTCCCTCCACACCTCGACGAGGACTTCACCAAGCTGGATCTCGGTGCCGTGCGTGCGCGGAAGCTCATCGAGCGTCACGGTGATGTTGCGGCGCGTCGCCCCGGGAGCGATTGCCTCCTTGCCCAGATCGGCAGCCACCTTGGTGAGCTCGCCCTCGCAGACGATCGTGACACTGCGAATCGATCCGAAATTCCGGTCGCCTTCCAAACCCTGATCCTGCACCGCCCGGACCTCATCGAGGGACTGAGGCTCAGCACCGTGCTGGGAGCCGATATGGATGTGACTCACCGATCCTGTCATCGGCGCAGATTAGCTGCATGGACCACTCGTGCTCTCAGGGGGAATCCACGAGAAGGCTCAACCGTTGATGAGCTGTGGGACCTACCCGGCGCCCGGCCAACCAGCCCGATCTGTTCGACGGGCTCGAGCCGACCTGGTGGGACGAGTCCGGGCTCCTCCATGGACTCGGGGTGCTGCTCGACCCGGTTCGGGTCCCGTTCGTCGTCGGGGTCCTTCGTGATGAGCTTGGCAGCGGTACCCACCGGGTGCTCGATCTCGGTGCGGGAGGAGGGCTTCTCGCCGAAGTGCTCGATGGCGAAGGCTTCTCCGTGGTGGCGCTCGACCCGTCGCTGCGCTCCCTCCACGCCGGCAAGGACCACATCGCGCTCACCGGATCGGATCTGACGTTCGTCGGCGGCATCGGTGAGCGGCTGCCATTCGCCGATGGCGCCTTCGACGCGGTAGTTTGCATGGAGGTCCTCGAGCACGTCGACGATCCCGTCGCCGTCGTTGCCGAGAGTGCCAGGGTTCTTCGTGACGGAGGCGTCTTCATCTATTCGGGCCCGAACCGGACACTGGTCAATCGCATCGGCCTCGTGCTCGTCGCCCAAGACCTTCTCGGTGTCGTGCCGCGCGGCACCCACCAATGGAATCGGCTGATTCGGCCCGTCGAAATGGACCGCCACATGCACGCCTCGGGAATCCACCAGGGCGAGACCCTCGGCGTTGGATTGCCGTTGCGGAGCATCCCTCGGGCGGCTTGGGCGGTCGTTGGCCTGTTGGCGGGCCGCCGTACCTATCCCGAGGCAGCGAGGCGCATCGAACTCGTCAGCGGAACCGGCAAATTCGTGGCATATCAAGGGTTTGGTGTTCGCCGCTCGTCGTAGAGACCAACGCCACTGCGTCCTGGCAGAGGCGTACGCTGCGGCGCGGGACCAAACAGTGTCCCGATCGGTGTGGGCGGTACGGTGCAAAGCGCCACTGACCTGAACCAAATCGGCTGGGGCACAGGAGAACCCGATGCAGGCAATCGTCCAAGACCGGTACGGCTCAACTGACATCCTGGAGCTTCGGGAGATCGACAAGCCCACGGTCAAAGATGACGAGGTGCTGGTCCGAGTTCACGCGGCTTCGGTCCACCCGGATGTCTGGCACGCCATGAGAGGCATGCCGTATGTCGTGCGCATCATGGGGTCCGGGCTGTTCAAGCCAACAAACCCTGTTCCGGGAACGGACATGGCAGGGCAAGTCGAGTCTGTCGGCAACAACGTGGAGCGGTTTCAGCCAGGTGACGAGGTGTTCGGCGAAACCGTCACACGAAATCAGTGGCACAACGGCGGCGCCTTTGCCGAGTATGTGTCAGTTCCTGAGGGAGCGTTGGCGCTGAAGCCGGCCAATCTCACCTTTGTGCAGGCCGCGGCGGTACCCACTTCCGCACTCATCGCACTCGACAATCTTCGCGATCGGATACAGCCGGGGCAAAAGGTACTGATCAACGGTGCGGGTGGTGGTCTCGGGACGTTCGCCGTGCAGCTCGCCAAGTCGTACGGCGCGGACGTGACCGGCGTTGACCGCGCCGCGAAGTTGGACATGGTGCGATCGATCGGCGCAGACGGGGTCATTGATTACGCCCAGGAGGACTTCACGCAAAGCGGCGAGCGCTACGACCTCATCCTCGATATTCCGGGAAACCATTCGTTGTCGGATTCCCGGCGCGCCCTCACCAGCGAGGGGACGTACGTACTCATCGGGCACGATCGCTTCGGAGCTGCTGGCGGTCGTTTGCTCGGAAGCGGGATCCCCCGTTTCCTGAAACTGCTGATGTCGTCGCCGTTCGTGAGCCAGGACTTGGGCGTGCGCATGCCGACGGGAACCAAAGACCACCTGCTTGTTCTGAAGGAGCTCCTCGAAGCAGGAAAGGTCACTCCGGTGATCGACAGAACGTACCTGCTGAGCGAGGTCCCCGAGGCCATTCGCTATCTGGAAGCGGGAAACGCTCAAGGCAAGATCGTCATCACCGTGTGAGGCGAGCGACCCGCACACCAACGGCTACTGACCCACCGCCCCGTCAATGCGCTCCCGCAACAGGTCGGCGTGGCCGAGATGCCTGGCGTATTCCTCGATCATGTGCACCAGCACCCAGCGCAACGACATCGGCCCTCTCTGCGGATCGGGGATCTTTCCGGTGATGTCGAGATCGGGCGCTGCGGCGACGAAGCGCTCGGCAAAGGCGACCTCGACCCGCCAGATGTCCCACGCCTCGGCGACCAGCGCCTCGTCGGGAGCGGCGCCGTCGAAGTCCCCATCGGGATCGGCTTCAGAAGAGAAGTGGGAGGGAGCGTCCTCGCCGGCCATCACCCGCCGGAACCAGCCGCGTTCCACGTCGCTCAGGTGGCGTACCAACCCGAGCAGGGAAAGCGTGGACGGCTCCACCGACCGGCGGGCCAAGTCGGTGGCGTCGAGGCCGGAGCATTTCACCTCCAGCGTCTCTCGCTGCCAACGGAGAAACCCCGCGAGCGTGTCTCGCTCGTCGCCCCGGGTCGGCGGATCTTCCCGCGGGTCCGTATCGACATCATTGAACATGTCCGCCCGTCTGCTCATCGCAACATTGTCGCCGATCCGCGCTGGTGCGGTTGCCAATCTCTGGATCCGATCGTGAAGCGGCGTCTCGCCCAAGTGCACCACCAGACCAGAGCGTGTGAGTCAGTGGTTCTAGCTGGGCTCCGGCGTGCCGGTTGATCTGGCCCTAGGCCAGATTGCCCAACTCGCTCCAACACCGATTGCGGGTTTTGCGGGGATTCCGACCTCCGGCGGCCCGAGTTGGAAACGGTTGACTGGAGGGTCAGCCGAAACGGTCGATGATGGCCGCGACGATTTCCTCGGGGGCGTCTTCTTGGATGAAGTGCTTGGCCTCGGGTAACTCGACGACTACCCGGTCGGGGAAGACCCCTTTCATACGGGTTAGCTCCTTGGAACGGAATGCCATGTCCTTCATTCCCCAAACCAACAGCACCGGCTTCGAGGCGAGGTTCGCTTTCACCTGAGTTTCGAGTTCATCGAGCCACTCCGCCGACGCCAGGATCTGCTGTGGGAATTGGGCCACGCCGGCACGCATTTCTGGAGTGGGTTGGACCGCCCGGTAGTGCTCCATCACTTCGTCGGACAGCTTCGTCGCTGACCCCGTCGGGACCAGACGTTCGATAAAGAGGTTCTTCTGGACGATCTGTCGTTGCATAAACCCGGTGGACATGAGCCTGCCGAAGAAGGGGAGCATTCCGCTTGCTTTCCAGAACCAGGTCTTGCCCAGGACGATGCCGGACACGCGATCAGCTCGAGATGCCGCCATGCTCATGCTGATCGGCCCGCCCCAGTCCTGGCCCATCACGATCATGTCACTCAGCTCGAGGTGATCAACCAGCTCTCCGACGATCCGGGCGTGCTCTTTGGGGGTATACCCGTAGTCATCGGGACGGACGGAAAGCCAAAACCCGGGTAGTCGAGCGCCACGCACCGAAATCGATTGCGCAGGCCGACCACGATGTGTCGATAGAGGAAGCTCCACATCGGTGCGCCGTGACAGAACACGATCGGACGCCCCTCGCCCTCGTCGATGTAGTGAACGCGTCCTACCGACGACTCGAACCACTTGGAATCGAACGGGTATAGATCAGCGGAGGGTTCGAAATCGATGGTTATGAGCGCGCCTCTCGTCTGAGAAGGAGCGTACAGCAGTCTCAGGCCACGAAGACTCGACATCGACGCCGGAGACGCCCCCCGGCCGGGGGGCGTCTCGATGCGCGCTGACTCCCACGCACGTCTCTACTTCATCTCCATTGTCGAGGCCTTGTGCACGCCCCAGCCCACCACCGCACCGACCAGCGGTGCGACCCAGTAGACCCATTGGTCTATCCAGACCCCGGCGGGCACGCTCGAACCGAGGGAACGGGCCGGGTTGACCGAGCCACCGGTGAACGGCACCAAGGCGACGTGGATCACAACCAACGTGAGCGAGATCGCCAGGAATACCGTCTGGGAGAAGCTCATGCTCTTGGTGACTGCAAGGATGACCATGACGAAAATCGCGGTGAACACCGCCTCGAACAGAAAAGCCTGCCAGGCGTCGAGTGTCACACCGAGCGGCGTTTGGTTGGTCCACACCGTCATCGTCAGGCCGACCGCATCCTGGCTCGTCGCCAGGCGGATGGTGTAGCCGGCAAGGATCGCACCAAGGATCTGCGCTACCCAATACTGGATCATGAGGGCCAATCCCATCCGGCCGTCGAGCAGCATGGCCAGGCTGACCGCCGGGTTGTAGTGGCCACCGGAGATTTCCCCAAAGGCATACAGCGCGGCGAGCAGCGCCAAGCCGAACCCGAAGGCAATGGCGAGCACCTTGGCCGACCCCTCGCTACCGGTCGCCGCCAGGATTGCGGTGCCACCGACCAGCACCAGCACGTAGGCACCGAGCAGCTCCGCCAGGAGTTTCCGGGCAGGCAGGTCTTGCATCGTGCTCTGTGGTTTGTCGTCCGTCATTGAACGCCTTTCTTTCGACCAACCCCCTGGGGTTCGACTCGGCGGCGGCGCCTTGGGTTTCACGCCGCAATAACCTGCGCGCATGACCAAATTCGCCTATTTCTGCGGCCACGAGCAATTCCACCCCGAAACCCTGGTCCGGCACGCGGTTCTCGCCGAGGCAGCCGGCTTTGACACCGTGATGATCTCCGAGCACTTCCACCCGTGGGTCGACGACGTCTCGGCGTCTGGTTTTGCCTACTCCACCCTCGGCGCCGTCGCCGTGGAGACCACGACGGTGGACATCGTGACCGGGGTCACCACTCCCCTGTTCCGCTATCACCCCGGGGTCGTTGCCCAAATGGCAGCAACGGTGGACCGGTTGTCGAGCGGGCGGTTCATCCTCGGGGTCGGCACCGGGGAGAACCTCAACGAGGGACCGCTTGGTTACCCATTCCCGAAGTACGCCGAGCGGGCGGCCCGCATGAACGAGGCGCTCGAGATCATGCGCCGCCTCCTCGACGGGGAGAAACTCACCTTCTCCGGCGACTGGTACCAGACCGACCGGGCCAAGCTGTACAGCCCGCCGGTTGGCACGGTGCCGATTTGGATGGCAGCCGGCGGACCAAAGTCCGCGGCGCTCGCCGCCAGGATGGCCGAGGGGGTCATCACTTCGGTGAAGGAACCCGAGGTGACCTTCGAGCGGGTCATCGAGCCGGCCCATCGGGCCGCCAGCGACGCCGGCAAGCCGGACCCAACGATCGCAGCCGGGCGCTGGTCGATCCTGGCCTCGAGCGACGACGAGGCCTGGGAGACCCTCGGGGCCTGGCGCGGGCTGCGCGCCCCCGGACGCCTCGAGGCCGTCGACCCCGCAGAGCTTCGCGCCAGGGCCGACGAGATGGATCGCAACGAGATCCTGTCCAAATACAGCATCGTCGAGAAGCCCGAAGACTACGTTGCGGTGTACGAACCGCTGATCACCGAGGTCGATGCCGACGTGGTGACGATCCAGACCACCTCGCTCGACCAGGAAGCGACCATCCGCATGCTCGGCGCCGAGGTGCTGCCGGCGCTCAGGGAGATGGCAGCGTCGTCGTCGTGACCTTCTCGATGAGTGCCAGGGCCTTGCGGGTGAATGCGTCGTCGTACTGGCCGGAGGAAATCGCCGCCCACATCGCCGGCACCACCGTTTCCTCGTAGGCGGAGCGCACCAGGTCACCGTCGGCGCCATTGGGCAACGATTGATAGGCGACCAGCAACGGATCGACGAAACCCGGGGCCAGGGTGGCCACCAGGTCGATCTGTCTGACGGTTTCGTCCCGAGTGAAGATCATGCCGTCGCCGTCGCCGGGATCGGTGACCTGCACCGCGGAGAATTGCACCCCTTCGGTGAAGATCGCCTCAGAGGCTCCGACCCCGAGCTTCGAGAGCGGGTATCCGGCGAACGAGTCGAATCCGGCTTGGAACGAGGCCCAGTACGCCGTCGTCACCGACGCCGGGATGCCGTTGGCGAGGAACTCGGCGGTCTCTGCGGTGCTCAGGTCGTTCTCGACGGCGATCACGATCGCCATTGCGGGCCCAAAGGTCCGGTCGGTGGCACCGTCGAAGTCGCTGTCGTCGATCGAGCCCAGCCACTCTTCGACGACCACCGGCGGGGGTTCGACGAGGTTTGCGGACGGAGAAGAGCAACCAGCGGCCAGGACTATCGCCACCATGACGACCAACAGCATCGGGGACCAGCGCATGGGTCGCGAGGCTACCGAGCGGGTCCCGGTACGGCATCCGAACCGCCACCGTGTACGGTTTCGCCGGTGAACGCCACCTATGCCAAGGCCGCCGCGGTCGGTGCCGTCGCCGGGCTCGTGGCCGGCCTGTTCGGTGTCGGTGGCGGCATCATCGTGGTCCCCGGGCTGGTGTTGTGGCTTGCGATCAACCAGCGGGAAGCCTCCGGGACGTCGATCGCCACCATTGTGGCCACGTCGGCGGCGGCGCTGATCAGCTTCGGGATCAGCGGCAACGTGGATTGGGGCGCCGCCGGTCTGGTCTTCCTCGGCGCCGCGGTGGGAGCGGTGATCGGGGCACGGCTGGCCACGCGCCTGCCCGAGCAGATGCTGACCGCAGCCTTTGCCGTGGTCCTGCTGATCGCCGGGGTCAGGATGCTGTTCTGATGCTCGAGATCGCGGGGCTGATCATCCTCGGACTCGTCGCCGGCACCATCGCCGCGGCGCTCGGCGTCGGCGGCGGGGTGATCTACGTGCCGGCGCTCGTGGTCTTCTTCGCCTTCGACCAGCACCTCGCTCAGGGCACGTCGCTCGCCATCATCCTTCCCACTGCGGTGGTCGCCACCGCTGCCCATGCCAGGCATGGCAACGTCCGCTGGCGCCTGGCGGTGCCGATCGCGCTCGCCGGCATCGCCGCTGCGGTGCTCGGATCCGGGATTGCGCTCAGTCTCGACGCCGCAATGCTTCGCCGCCTCTTCGGCGCCTTTCTGCTGGTGGTGGCGGCGCGCATGGCGTGGCGGGCGTACCGGCTCAGCGACCAATCGGCGCCTGAACCCGACCCGTCTTGACAAAGGCCTGGCGTGCCGAGCGGTCGCCTAGCCCGGAGCGCCTGGCCAGGTAGACCAGATAGAGGAGTCCGACACCCTCGAGCAGCCAGGTGACGGGATCGGTGAGCAGCCACCCCAGATACTCGCCAACAGTGGCGTAGCCGGTCGAGGTGAACGCCCAACCCTGGAACGGCCACCACAGTGTCTCGGGTTGGCGCCACATCGCATCGAAGACCAGGTGGAGCAGAACCCCAACGGCGACCGGCATCCACCGCTTGCGGGGCCGGCCCCGCCTGGTCAGCAGCAGTACCGCCGCCATCATCGCCGCGGCGAACAGCAGTGAATGGGCAAACAGGCGGACGTTTTCGAACTGTGACCACAGCGTGAAGCCGATCGGTGTGTCGATCAGGTCAGGAATCATGGCGCCGAGGATCAGGAAGCGAAGGTCCATCTGCGGATCCCGAAACGAGTATCGGGTGAAGGCCACCGTGGCGCCGGCGTGCCAGAAAAACATCAGGAGGGTTCTAAGGAATACCCATGCGGGCCGCCGCAAACTACGCAGCGATAGGTGAGTGCCTCCAAGGTAAGGCCAGTGGCACGAGTCATTCCTTCGACACTCCTTGACTACGGGACGAGGATGGCCCGGCAGTGGATGCAGCGGGGCGGATGCTCCCGGCGGGCCTCGTGCTCTTCGGCGGCGGAGAGCTTCAGGTGACAGGCGCCGCACACCCCATCGACCAGGGCACCGACCACCGGTTGACCTTCACGGCTGTTTCGCAGCTCGGTGTACAGCTCGAGGACCGCCCCGTCAACGAGCGGGACCAGGTCGCCTTTCGTCGCCTCTTTGACCGCGATGTCGGCGTCGATGCTCGCCCACTCGCTCTTGATCGAAGCCTCCAGCCGCTGTTTGGTCGTCTCGGCCTGTGCCACGTCCGCATCCAGTCGGGCGGATTCAGCCTCCGCTGCCTCGAGGGTCTCCATGAGCTCGATGGATTCGTCCTCCATCGACGTGACCTGGGTGCGCAGCATCTCGACCTCGCGCCGCAGATAGTCGGCGTCGCGGGCCGACAGGCCGCCGGCATAGAGCCGCATCTCTTCGGTGTCGGCCTTGGCCTTGGTGATGTCGAGCTCGCCGCTGGTCTTGTCCAGAGATCGCAGGGCCTCTTTCAGGCTATCGGCTGCCGCGTCGCGCTCGGTGGTCAGCCGGCGTAGCGCTGCGTCGGCGTTGCGGTAGTCGTCGAGGGCAGGGAGGTTCTGGCGGTCCTCGAGGAGCCGGTCGATCTCGGTGTCGACATGGTGCAGTTCGAGGAGGTCGGTCAGGCTTCTCAGCTCTTCCATGCCACGTCCTCCCACGGGTCAGGGTCGATGAAGGTGAGATCAACCGTTTCTGGCCCGATCCCGGAGACGAGATCGTACAAGACCCGCACCCCCGGGCGTTCGGTAGGGGCGTGCCCGGCGTCGATGATCGCCAGCCCCAAATCGAGGGCCTGCCGGGCCTGATGATGGTCGATGTCGCCGGTGACGAGGACATCGGCTCCGGCTCTGGCAGCGGCCGGGATCGCGCCGCCACCCGATCCGGGTAGCACGGCGACCCGCCGCACCGCAGCGACCGTCCCGGCGACGCGGACACCGACGTCGAGGGCAGCGCCGATCGCTCCCGCAAGCGATTGGAGGCTGTGCGACTCCAGGGTCCCGATGCGGCCGATCATCGATGCGTTCGCCTGAACGGCGTAGACGTCGTAGGCCGGAGTCTCGTAGGGGTGAGCTGCGACCAGTGCCTCAACAACGCGGTCGCGCGCCGCTTTGGTTGCGATCATCTCAAGCCGTACCTCAGCATCGGCGTTGAGCTCCCCGGGCTCTCCGGCGGCCGGCCTGGCACCCGCTCCCGGCACGAAAGTGCCGATCCCTTCACTGCGGAAAGAGCAGCCGGTGTAGTTGCCGATCGTGCCGGCACCTGCGGCGACCATGGCATCGGCGACGGCATCGACGTGCTCGCCGGGTACGAAGGCGACGACCTTGACTGTGTCTCGTTGCCACGCCGGGAAGAATCCGGTCCGCTGGGTCAGGCCGAGGAGGTCGGCGAGTGCATCGGCCGTACCCCCGGGAGCGGTGTCGAATGCGGTGTGCACGACCAGCAGGCTGGTTCCGATTCTGGCGAGCCGATATGCCCGGCCGGCCGCATCGGCGCCGGCGGTGAACGTCCGTGTCGCGTCGAACAGGAGGGGGTGATAGGTGACGAGCACGTCGACCGGCGCCGTCTCGACTGCCGAAACAACGGCCTCGGTCACCTCATGGCACACGGCCATCGACGCTGCGGTGATGGCTCCGTCGCCGACCTGGAGGCCGACCGGATCCCACCCTGCCGCACCATCGTTGGGTGCGATGGCCGCGATGTTATGGCGAATGTCGTCGACGGTGAGCGGCATGTCCGCCGATGGTACCGGCGTCAGGCGATCCGTTTCTCAACGCGTGCCAAGCCATCGGCAAGCCGGGGCGAGGAGTAGCCCAGCCGCTCGAAGACCGCGGCGACGGCGCGATTCTCCGGGAGGTAGACCGCGATCAGCTCGGCGATTCCCCTCCGCCGGGCGGGGTCCTCGAGCCGGCCGAGCAACTCGGTGGCGATGCCACGGCGACGCCAATCGGCGTGAACCACGACCGCGACCTCGGCGCGAGTCGAGTCTGTGAGACTCTCGTAGCGGGCAATACCGACGCCGTGACCATCCTCATCGAGCGCAACCAGCGCAAGCCGCCGCTGGTAATCCACCTCGGAGAGGTAGTTGATCTGCTTCTCCCCGATGTTCGGCGCGGCGGTGAAGAATCGGTGGAACAACGTGTCGGCGTCGGCCTCGGCGTAGGCGCGGGCGATCTCGGTGCCGTCTTCGGGAAGAATTGGCCGGAAGCTGACCGCAGACCCGTCGCCGAGAACCACGGTGCTCTCGAGGTCGCTCGGGTAGCCCTCGGGGACCGTCGGTTCGGCCTCAGTCTCCGCCATCAGCGCAGTGTACGGGGAGACGGTGTGCGGAGGCGATAACTAGTCCATCTGCACATTCGGGTAAACCTTTCTCCCCCCGGCTGCGTGTAACCGCTAGAAGTAGTCATCGACCACGATGCGTAGCAGGGGGACACAGAATGATTTGGAAACGTCAGATAGCGATCTTCGGAATCGCCTTTGCGCTTGTCCTGGCGGGGGGCATCGCGTTGGCTGCGGTCGGCGCCATTGCCCCGAGCGGCGACAACGTTGGCGGGGAGAAGCAGGAACTCGCCGAGGAGCCCTACGACGAGCCCGAGCCGACGACCACCACCGTGGCCGAAGAGCCCGGCGCTGATCACCGCGAAGAAGGCTCGGGCGAGGGCGACGGCGAGGGCGAGGGCGAGGGCGACCATAGTGAGGAGCCCAAGGAGGAGCCGAAGGAGGAGCCGAAGGAAGAGCCCAAAGAGGAGCCGAAGGAAGAGCCGGCGGAGCCGCAGGAGGAAGTCGATTCCACGCCTCCGGACTTCGGCATCACGGTTCCCGAAAATGGTGCCACCACCGACGACAAGGTCTTCAACTTCAAGGGCTTCGTCGAGCCGGGCTCGAAGGTGACGCGTAGCAAGTGGACCGCCAACCACGACGGCGAGCACTGGTCGATGGCCCTGGTCCTGTCGCCGGGCAAGAACGTTGTCGGGTTCCTGGCAACCGATGCCGCCGGCAACGTGTCCGACGCTTCGGTGATCGTGTACTACGAGGCGCCGGTGAAGGATGAGCCCAAGGAGGAGCCAAAGGAAGAGCCTGGTGAGGTGGCGTGGTCCGCTAACCAGAAGTACGGCTCCTGCGGCGAGAGCCCGCCCTATGACGTCTTCTACGGCACGGCGACTCCCGGTACCAAGATTTGGATCGAGTCCCCGTACGGTGGGAAGACCGTGACGGCCAACGGCGACGGCCAGTGGAGCGCCAAAGTCCACTTCTACGAAGTGCCCGCCGGCAAGTCGTTCGAGGTGGTCGTCGAATCGAGTAACGGCAACCGCAAGGTCTTCGGGTTCAGCTACACCGGTAGCGACGAAGAGCACTAACCGACCATTCGTTGATCCACAGACGGAGCAGGAGCCGCCCGAGCCCGGGCGGCTCCTGCTTGTCCAGTGGCGATCCATGTGCAGGCGCTGATGGCCGGCTGAACGGTGGCGACCGAGCAACTATTTTCCCGGAACGAACACACGGTGACTAGCGTTCAACAGACCATGTTCACCAACAAGAAAACCATGCCAAGCCCGGAATCCGCCCTCCCCGATCGCAGTGACCCCATCGAGGTCACCGGCGCTCACTTCGTCAACAGCACCTCGATCGTGCCACCCTTCCCCGAGGGAAGCGAAGTGGCATATTTCGGGATGGGGTGCTTCTGGGGCGCCGAACGCGAATTTTGGGCGATCCCCGGTGTTTACACCACCGCGGTGGGATACGCCGGCGGGTATACGGTGAACGCCAACTACGCCGATGTCTGCACCGGAAAGACCGGCCACACCGAGGCCGTCCTCGTGGTTTACGACCCGGGTGCAATCGAATATGAGAAGCTGCTTGCCACCTTCTGGGAGGCGCATGATCCCACCCAGGGGATGCGTCAGGGCAACGACCGCGGCAGCCAGTATCGCTCGGCGATCTACACGACCTCACCCGAGCAGGAGGCCGAGGCGCGAGACTCGCGTGACGACTACGCCCAGCGCCTCGCCGACGCCGGGTACGGGCCCATCACCACCGAAATCGCCGAGGCCGGGCCGTTCTACTACGCCGAGGAATATCACCAGCAGTACCTGGCCAAGAACCCGAACGGTTACTGCGGCCTGGAGGGCACCGGCGTCGCTTGCTCGATCGGCGTCGATCTGAGCTAGGAGGTCGCTGATCGATGACGCGCGCGATGGGCCGTCGCGTGCTCGAGTGCCGCGGTGGCTCGGGTTCTCCGGGCCGCGATTGGCCGCCGGAGGATTGCCTGGAGGATGACAGGAACTTCCTCGGAGGGTGCTGAACAATGACGAGTGCTCGGCGCCGCCCCCTCGCTCGAGGCCAGCAGCAACTCAGTTTCTCCCGACCGCAACGGCCCGCTGGAGGATTGTTCAGCACCCTCCTCGCGACTCGTTGAAGACGCCGGGTCGGCGGGCGGGTCAGGGAGCATTGTCGACCTCGGTGCCGAAGTCGGAGAACTTGGTCACCAGGGAGTCGCCGAGCAGGATGGCGCCGGCGATCACTACTAGGGCCACCAGCCCAATGAGCAGGGCATATTCGACCATGCTTGCTCCGCGGCTTGCTCCGCGACCGTCAATGAATCTGACCCGGGCCCACTGGGCCCACTTCGCAAGGGTCACCATATCCCCCAGGACCTTGGCTCGGCAGTGTATCGGCGAGGTCGCAACCCACCATGGGTCGTCCGGACCATATCGGCGGGTTGGGCACACGCCCGGCATTTCGCCACTGTCGGTAGCGATCAACTACTAGCCTGGAAGGGTGATCTCCTGGGGCGCGGTGCTGCTGCTCATCGCCGGCACCGGCTTTGCTGCGGCATGCACAGCCGGCTCCGGACCGGCAACCGAGCCCGGTACGGCGGTCAAACCGCCGGTGGCAACCGCCGCGCTCCCGTCACCAGCCACCACCACAACCGAGCCGGACATCGCAACCACAACCACCATCTCGCCGTATGTCCGTCCGTCATGGCTCGGCACCAGGGTGCTCCCCCTCCGCACCGACGACCACGGCGAAGTGCGGCCGACGCCACCGGAGCTCCAGGATCGGCAGCTTGAGACGATCGATCTGCTCCCACCGCCGGCTGGGGACGAGTTCGCCTGGACCGCCGGCCCGGTGCCCGACGGCGTGCAGGCCCGCTGGAGCTGGGTGTCCGGGTGCCCGGTCGGGGTCGAGGAACTCACCTATTTGACGATGACGCACCTTGGCTTCGACGGCCGGTTCCACACCGGAGAGATGATCGTCAACGCGGTGGTTGCCGAGGATATCGTTGACGTGTTCCGGCGGCTGCACACCGCCCGGTTCCCCATCGAGCAGATGCGGGTCATCCGCCTCGATGAGGTCGACGACCCGCCAACCGGCGACGGCAACATCACCACCTCCTTCACCTGCCGAACCGCGGTGGGCTCGGATGGCTGGTCGTTTCACGCCTATGGACTCGCCATCGACATCAATCCGTTCCACAACCCGTACGCCAAGGGTGACCTCGTCCTCCCGGAGTTGGCGTCTGCGTACGTCGACCGCTCCGATCTGCGCCCGGGCATGATCGAACCCGGCGGGACTGTGGCCGAGGCGTTCGCCGACATCGGCTGGCAGTGGGGTGGCAACTGGGTCACCCTCAAGGACTGGATGCACTTCTCACGCGACGGCGGGTGATGAGTGCCGATCGAAATCGGGCGGGCGGCGCCATCGGTACGCTGGCAAGTTCACACCGGTTGCGAAGAGGGAGCCAAGGCAGTGGCGCGAGTGCGATACATGGTCGACAACGTGGGCGATTCTGTCGAGTTCTACGTTTCGATGCTCGGCTTTGCGGTTCAGCAGCAGTTCGGATCGGCGATCGCGATCCTGGAGCGTGGCGATCTGGAACTGCTTGTTGCCGGGCCGAAGACGTCGGCGGCCCGGCCGATGGCCGACGGTGCGGTACCCGGTCCCGGAGGCGGCTGGTCCAGATTCGTGTTGACGTTTAACGATCTGGAATCCACGGTCTCAGAGCTCAAGGAAAAGGGCGTGGAGTTCAGAAACGACATCGTGGAAAACCAAGGACGCAAGCAGATTCTCTGCGTTGATCCCTCCGGGAACGTGATTGAGCTCTTTCAGGATCCGTAGGTCCCGAAGATCCGTCGATCCAGATCGTATCCGGCCGATCGTCGACGCTCACACGGGCGGCGAATGCTCTCCGGCCCGTTCCCCGTCCCTCGACACACCCACCGCGTGTTCTGGTTCGACCTCGTGGTGTGGATCGGAGGGATGCCTATTCGATGGTTGGGGAGTTACCGGATGTGGTGTGGCGCCTCGATGCTGTCGAAGAACTCATTGCGGGTTTTCTCGTTGTCGAGAAACGAACCAAGCAGGAAGGCGGTCCGCATGTGGGCGTTGGGCTTCTTGGCTCCCCGCATCGCCACGCACAGGTGCGTCGCCTGAACAACGACGCCCACCCCCTGCGGCTCGACGAGGTCGTCGATCAACTCGGCGATCTGTCGGGTCATCCGCTCCTGGATCTGCAGGCGGCGGGCGAATGCCTCGACGACACGAGGGATCTTGGACAGGCCGACCACCTTCTTGTCCGGCAGATAGGCAACGTGCGCCTGACCGAAGATCGGCAACAAATGGTGCTCGCACATACTCCAGAAATCGATGTCGCCGACCAGCACCATCTCCGCGTAGTCCACGTCAAACAGGGCGTTGTTCAGCAGTTTCACCGGATCAACGGTGTAGCCCAGCAGGATCTCGTCGTACATCCTTGCCACCCGATCGGGTGTGTTGCGTAGCCCGTCCCTGTCGTAGTCCTCACCGACGCTCTTCAGGATGTGGGCCACAGCGTTGGCTACCTCCACCTTGCATTCGGCGTCCAGAACCGGACCATCCTTGAAACTCGCCGCCATTTCGTCACTGATCAAACGCATCGCGATCCCCGTTCGCTCGAGCCTGTGGGCATCGCAATGCTACGCGTTTAGCGTGGCCCCATGCGCTGCCGGTGTGCACTACCGCGCACGGATTGCGCTCGATCCCGCGGTGGCACCATTCGGCAAAGGCGTCCCCGAGCGTGTTGTGGATGTCTCTGAAAGGCAATGAACTCTCGGCGCACCAGGGCTTTGCCTGTGGTTGGCCGCACGGTGATGATCGTTGCGCAGTGGGTATCTGCCGGTGCTCCGGTCTGGACGAAGCAGTTGACGGAATGCAACCCTTCGGTCGAGCGTCACTGTCACTCAATGTCCGGCCTTGGCTACGACACCCACATGTACCGGTGGCGGAGACATGAATGGCTACGATCCGCCGTCCGAGCTACTTGAGGTGGCGCTATGGAAACCGGCCTCGCAATCGGCGCGGTCGTCATCGTCGTCGTAGGCTCTGCCTTGATCGTGATGTATCAGCGATGGAAGCAGAACTCACCTACCCAGGCCGATTTAGACGCGCGCCGTGACGAGCAAGAGACCTCTGAGTAGATCAGCACGACGAGTCAGCTCTGGTCGCCGTGTGCAATCGCCGCGTAGAGATGCTTCGGGCGGCCCGGGGTCCCGTATTCGCTGTGGACCACCGCACGGCCGGATTCCACCAGGTAGATCAAGTAGCGGCGAGCAGTGACCCTGCTCACGCCGACGACGTGTGCGATGGCTTCTGACGACAGTGTCTCATCGGTTTCTTGGAGCGCTCGCTCGATGGCGTCGAGCGTGTGCGAGCTGAGTCCCTTTGGCAAGTCCAGAGCGGTCATGCGGAGTGTGCCGAAAGCCTCGTCGATGTCCGCCTGCGACAGCTCGGGCGAGTGGGCCAGGCTGGTTCTGAGGCGAGCGTATGCGTCGAGGCGCTCACGAAATGCGGCGAACCGAAAGGGCTTGACGATGTAAAACATCGCGCCGTGTTGCATCGCGGCTCTGATGTTCGGCACGTCACGGGCGGCAGTGATCACGATCACGTCGGCACCGGAGTCTGCGCGAAGTGTCTCCACGACGTCGAGCCCATGCTCATCCGGCAGATAGAGATCGAGAAGAATGAGGTCGGGCAGCAGCTCCCGATTCATGTCGATCGCCTGACGGGCGGTGAGCGCGACTCCGGCGACTCCGAACCCCTCGCACCGCTCAACGAACTCGCGGTGGAGATCGGCCACCCTGAAGTCGTCTTCGACGATGAGCACAGAAATCATGGGATCAGCGATTCTGCCTTGACGAACGCGTTCGGAATGCGCACCCGAAACGCGGTGCCGTCGCCGCCCTCGACATCGATCGATCCCCCCGCCGCCGCGACCGCGTCTTGAACCAACGAGAGCCCGATTCCCGCGTGCGCATCGGTGCCCTTTGTGGTGAAGCCCTCGTCGAACATCAAGGCTTGCACCTCGGGAGTGATTCCTGCGCCGTTGTCCAGCACCTCAATCTCGAGCGTATCGACCGCTCTCGTCATACCGAGCGCTACCCGTCCGCCCCCGTCGCGGGGCCCGGCGACACTATCGAAGGCGTTGTCCACCAGGTTGCCAACGATCGTGATCAACTCCCGTGAGCCGACCAACGTGCTGTCCTCGAGGCCGTCTGCTTCTATCGAGAACCGGATGCCACGCTCGGCTGCGATCGCCGACTTGGCGATGAGCAGACCCACCAGAAGCGTGTCGGGCAGCTGGTTCTCGTACGCCGCGGTCAGGCGCTCGTGCGTGTCGGCGTGGTCGGAGATCATGTCAACCACGTCGGCGGTTCGCCCCAGCTCGATCAGCCCGGAAATCGTGTGCAGCGTGTTGGTGAATTCATGGTGTTGTGCGCGAAGCGCTTCGGCCAGTTCTTGCACGGACTCCAGCTCGCCGACGAGGCTCTCGAAATCCGTGCGATCGCGAAGTGTCAGCACCGTCCCGACGCGCTCACCTCGCACCGAGACCGGCGTCACGTTTGCGATCAGAGCTCGATCGTTGATCGTCAGCTCCACATCGTGGTGCTCCACCGGGTCGGCGAGGAGCCGTTCGAGCGCCACCGAGGGCACGGCATCCACCAGATGGTCTCCAAGGTTGTCCTGCGTGAGGCCGAGAAGGTGGGATGCCTCGGGATTGACCAGGTTCACCTGCCCACCCGCATCGAGCCCGATTACGCCCTCGCGAATCCCCAACAGCATGGCCTCGCGGCGTTCCAGTAGCGCAGCGATGTCGGCCGGTTCGAGGCCGAGCGTCTGCCGCCGTATCCGCCGTGCCAGGAACCAGGCTCCCACCGCACCGAGTGCCATGGCGAGGGCACTTCCGAGCAGGACGGCAGGGACGTCCTCCCGAAACGCCTCCGAGACGGTGACCGACAGAACGCCAACCGATACGAGCCCGACGACGTCGCCGTTCTCATCGAAAATGGGTGCCTTTCCACGAACCGAGCGTCCAAGCGTTCCCGTCTGGGTATAAATGCCGGAGACACCGGAAAGCGCCACGCTCGGATCCGTCGACACTACCTGCCCGATCCGATCTGGTGACGGGTGGGTGCGCCGAACCCCATCCACGTCGGCGATGACAACAAACGACACGGCGGTCGCTCCACGAACCGCCTCGGCAACCGGCTGGAGCAACACCGGTGAGTCCGGATCGGCCACGTTGTCGCGCACAATCGGCATCGCGGCGACCGATTCGGCGACCGCCAACGATCTCAGCCCGTACTGCTCTTCGATCGTCGTTTGTATTTGACGTGCGAAAGCCACTGCGGCGACGACGAGAACCACCGCGGTGCTCGCGAGCTGGAGCGCCAACGTCTGCGTGAACAGTCGGCGGAACCATGGCGTCTCAGACATGTGTAAACCGTAGCGATGGGCTGGCGTTGGTGTCTGCTGACCATTTTCTGTTTTGCGAACTCTATGTACAGAACCCTTGTCGGTTACCGGTACGGCCACGACGCTTCTGACAGGCGCCGCAGGCGCGGTCGCCCTGAGGAGGAGGAAGAAACGATGATTCGACTACGACCTGTCCTTTTGCTGGTGTTCGCGCTCGCCCTCGTTGCCGCGGCATGCGGAAGCGACGATGCCGACACCACAGTCGCAGAGACAACTGCGGCCCCAACAACTGCCGCACCCGTGGCATATGCTCCGGCGACGCCCGAGTGTATTGCTCCGTCGGATCCGGGTGGTGGTTGGGACTTCACGTGCCGGAGCATTGGTCAGTTGTTTGAAGACCAGGGTTCCACCGGGAATGTGATTATTACCAACCAGCCCGGCGGTGGTGGTGCTGTCGCGTTTGCCGACATTGCCGCGAACCAGAACGACAACAGTGATCTGACGATCGCGGCTTCGCCGGCGACGGCGATCCGATTTGGTCAGAACCAGTACACCGGCTTGGAGGCGGATGAGTTCCGTTGGATCGGGGCGATCGGCGCCGACTTTGGTG
>Ga0255058_10000462_pt1 | contig 23781 bp, 18 predicted proteins | sample Cases_109_9_MG_FD_188637 | JGI IMG/M metagenome (GOLD analysis project Ga0255058, IMG submission 188637) | Seawater microbial communities from Amundsen Gulf, Northwest Territories, Canada - Cases_109_9 | ecosystem: Environmental > Aquatic > Marine > Gulf | place: Canada: Northwest Territories... | reverse complement strand
AGCTGGGGATCCATGCTCACCACAGACGACCTAGACGAGTCGGCCAACATCTCAGAGCAGTACACCGATTGGATCACAGACGAACGGCGCATGGCGATAGCCGATGGAGATGCCATCTACATGCACCCGCTGCCGGCGGACCGCAACGTCGAGGTCACCGACGAGGTCATCGACGGCCCGCACAGCAAGGTCTTCGACCAGGCGGAGAACCGCCTCCACGTCCAAAAAGCGGTGATGGCGCTCACCATGTAAGGCGACCCGGTTCAGGGCAGCGGGGAGGTTGCCGGTTCTCGTGCGTGACTTCGGGACCTACCAAGCCGACGCGTTCTCGGGTGCGACCGCCCCTAGTCCGCTCTACTCCGTGGCCTTGAGGTCGCCGAGGATCTGGGTGGCGGCGAGCCTGCCGGGTCCGCCCATCACGCACCCGCCGGGGTGGGTGCCGGAACCGCACTGGTAGTAGCCATGAATCGGTGTGCGGTACTGGTTCCACCCGGGGGCCGGGCGGAAGAACAGCATTTGCGGTGCGAGGAACTCCCCCGCGTAGATGTTGCCCTCGGTCAATCCCGTCGTCCGTTCGATGTCGAGGGGGGTGACGACCTCGCGGTGGAGAACGAGTTCGCCGAAGCCGGGGAAGAACTCCTCGAGCGTCGCCTGGACGACGTCCCCCAGGTTCTCACGCTCGGTGTCCCAGTCGCTCCCCTTCAATTCGTACGGTGCGTACTGCACGAAGTTCGACATCACGTGTTTGCCGGGAGGAGCCATGTCGCGGTCGATCGTGGATTGGATGCACGAATCCAGATAGGGACGTTGTGAGTACCACCCGTACTTGGCGTCGTCGAAGGCTCGCTCGAGGTAGTCAACCGTCGGGCCCACGTTGATGAAACCCCGGTACGGGTCCTCACCACGGTCGGCGAGGGCCGGATAGACCGGGAGCCCGTCGAGGGCGAAGTTGACCTTCGCCGAGGTGCCCTGGAACCGCATCCTCTCGATGGCATCAACGAGGTCGATCGGGAGCTCGCGTGGCTCGACCAGCTCGAGGAACGTTCTCCTCGGGTCGAGCGAGCTGACAACGACGTCTGCGTCGATCTCGGTTCCGTCCCCAAGAGCAACACCCGTTGCCCGGCCGTTGCTGGTGATCACGCTCTCTACGGCCGCCTCCATTGCGATCTCTGCGCCGAAGCCCTCCGCGGCGCGTGCCAGGACCTGTGTGAAACCTCCATTGCCACCCTTGTGGAACGACCAGGCGCCCTGGTCCCCGTCGTGTTCGCCCACGGCCAGGTAGAGCAGGACGAGCCCTGAGCCCTGGGACTTGGGCCCGACCTTCGATCCGATGGTCCCCGAGCTGGCGATCGATGCCTTGAGAATCTCGCTGTCGAAGTAATCGTCGAGAAAGTCCGAGGCGCTGCCGGTGAGGAGCCTGACCCCGTTGTGGATGACCCGCGTGGGGAGGTTGCGGACGTGTTGGCCGAGCGCGGCCATGCGCATCAGCTCCTCAGGGTCATTGCTTGTGATGTCAGGGGGTATCGAGTCGAGGATCGGCCTGATCGCCTGAACGACCATCGCCAGGTCATGGGAGAACTGCTCGAACGCATCCGCGTCGTGCTTGGAGTGGCGCCTGATCTCGTTGATGTTCTCCTGCTCGTCCTGCCCCAACAACAGGTAATCGCCGTTTTCCATCGGTGTCAGCGTCGACTCCATCAGCAGCGGCATGAACCCGTACTTGACCAGTTCGAGCTCCTGGACGATCTCTGGCCGGATGTGGCTCAACGCATAGGAGAACGTCGTGAATTGGAACCCGGGATACAGCTCCTCTGTAATCGCGGCCCCGCCCACGATGTGGCGTCGTTCCAGAATGACCGTCTCGAGGCCTGCCTTGGCGAGGTAGGCACCGTTGATCAGCCCGTTATGGCCACCACCGATCACGATCGCGTCGTACGATCTCGCCTTTGTCATGTCACGTCCTCACGCCGTCTTGTGGGCCGGTTCGTAGAACGGCATCTTGGTGACAGCGGCCTTGACGTACAGGAGCTCGTGGTCGATCGTGACCTCGTACTCGACCTCGCTTCCTATCGCCGAGAGGTGCGGTACGACCTGGGCGATCGCTATGTGGCGCTGCACCATCGGGGAGTACATGAAGCTGGTGGCAAATCCGACGCGGTCCCCATTCTTGTCGTAGAGGACCGTTTCCTCTGCGAGGGGGGTGTGGTCTTTGGGAGGTACGTACCCCGCCCCCTTGTATATGTCGTCCCACTCTCGCCAGTCGAGCACCAGCCCGACCATGTTCCATCGCGGCCCTCGTGCCAGTTCACGACGGACTGCCTCGCGCCCGACGAAGGGTCTTTGGTCCTTGTCGATATCTCGGAACATCCAGCCGAGACCGAGCTCGAGGGGTGTTGAGCGCCCACCGTCCGTCCACGCGTAACGGCTGGACCCGAAATCGGCATTGATGAGCAGCAAGCCGGCCTCGATCCTCGTCATGATGAGCGCGGTTTCGCCGATTGGCATTACCCCGTGACCCTCGCCGGCCTCGAACACGGTGTCCCATACATCGAGTGCGTCGTCCGCAGGGATCCAGACCTCGTATCCGAGATCCCCGGTAAAGCCGGTACGGGATACGGTGACAGGCGTTCCGCCGAACTTCGTCTCCGCGACATCGAATGGGCGAAGACCGTCGATGTCCGCAGCGATGGAAGACAGGATCGTCTTCGACCTCGGTCCTTGGAACGCAAAAGATGCGATCTGTTCGGACACGTCCTCGATTTCGACGGCTGCATGGCCGATGAGGTCCTCGAAATACGCATGGTTCGGTTGGGCTGCTGTGAGCATGAACTCGGTCTCGGACGAGCGGAAGATCATTCCGTCCTCTATGACGTAGCCGTCACCGTCGCACCAGATGGTGTATTGCGCCCGGCCTGGCCTGCACCTGCGGATGTCGCGGGCGAACACGCCTGCGAGGAAGGTCTCGGCATCCTTCCCGTGGATCCGGTACTTGAACAGCGGCGATGTGTCGTAGACGCCTGCGGCGGTTCGGACCGCGAAATACTCGAGCTTCTCCGAGAGGTGATACTGCTTGGCCGACAGGTACCCGGACCAGTGTTCCCACAGGCCGGTGTGGTTCAGCACACTCGTCCGATCGTAAAACGGTGTCGTTCGCATCAACGCTCTGCCTCAGGAGGGAATTGCAACGGTAGGCATTCTCGGGCGTCTGATCCACAAACGTGTGTCCCCGGCGAGGCAAGCGCATCCGGAATAGAGTTTGTGGGAGTTGGATCGGAGGACGTGGTTGTGAACGGAGAACATGAGGACGGGCCAGCCGATGGGCGGCCCCCGGAGCATGACAAACCCAGCAAGGAAGCCGCGGCCATGACCGGTATGGACCATGGCATGGGCGAAGCGGATACTCCTGCTCCCGAGCTCGAGGCCGACACTATGAGCCTGTTCGGCGGCGTGGCTCTGGGTCTCGGAATCATGATCGGAGCCGGCATCTTCGTCCTGACCGGCCAGGCCGCGGGTCTCGCCGGCGATCTTTTCCCCATCGCGTTTCTCACCGCCGCAGTGGTCGTGACCTTCAGCGCCTACTCCTACGTGAAGCTTTCCCACGCGTTCCCCTCCTCGGGCGGGCCCGCCATGTTCCTCCGCCACGCATACGGCCTAGGCACGGCAACTGGAGTGTTCTCCCTGTTCATGTATGTGTCGATGGTCCTCGGCCAGAGCCTCGTGGCGAGAACGTTCGGCGCCTACATCCTCCAGGTCGTCGACCTCGAGCCCGCATCATTCTGGGTGCCCGCCCTCGCGGTCGCGCTCCTTGCTTTCGCCTTTGTGATCAACATCGCCGGCAACCGCGCCGTGCAAGCCTCAGAAGGCGCCTTCGCCGCCATCAAGATCGGCGGGCTAGCCCTTTTCGCCATCGTCGGGCTGTGGTTCATCGACTCCGCCAACTTCACCAACGGGTCACAAGCAACGCAGACCAACTCATCCGTAGGGTTCCTCGCTGCGGTGGCCCTGGTGATCCTCGCCTACAAGGGGTTCACCGTCATTACCACAACCGGCGCCGAAATCGTCGATCCGCGTCACAACATCGGGCGGGCGATCATCATCGCGATCGCGATCTCCGCCGCCCTTTACATTGCTCTCGCAGTCACCGTCGCCGGCAACCTCACCCTGGCCGAGATCATCGCCGCCCAGGATTTCGCCCTCGCCGAGGCTGCACGGCCCGCTTTTGGCGATGCCGGGGTCTGGTTCACCGTCGCCCTAGCCGTGATCGCCACCGCCTCGGGGGTCATTGCCAGTGTCTTCGCCTCCTCCCGGATGCTGGCCATGCTCGCCCGCATGAAGGAAGTCCCTTTTCGCAGCTTCGGATTACCCGGCACCGTTCGCACCCAGACCATGGTCTATACGGTGGCGTTCGCCATGGTCCTTACGATCCTTTTTGATCTGCGGCGCATCGCCGCGCTTGGCGCGATCTTCTACCTCATCATGGACATCGCCATCCACTGGGGGATCCTGCGCCACCTCCGATCCCGTATCGAGGTGAGGCCTACCGTCGTGGCCACCGCCATTGTGCTCGACGTCGTCGTCCTGGCCGCCTTCGTGTGGGTCAAGGCGTCCGAGGACACGCTCGTCCTCTTCGTTTCCGCCATCGGCATCGTGCTCATCGTGGTCGGAGAACGGCTCTTCATGCGTTCCCACACCGACAGCGAGGGCCACATGGACATGGGCATGGGCGACATGGAGATGTGAGCCATTCTGTTACACCACCACGGTGACCAAGGAGATCGCCGTTTCGTCACAGGCGCCTACTTCGGATGAGCGCGGAACCAGTCCACGGTGGTCGGGATGGACACGTCCAGAGGGGTTGCGCGCTGGTCAAAGGCCGTTTCGAAGGCACTCGAGTCGACGACAAACGGCGCCTCGAGCTGATACAGCACCTCTTTGATCTCGCGCACGTTTCCGTTGAACAGTGCTACCAAGTTGACCACCAAAGGCGGCATCGGTGACACCGTCGAGTCCGTCCCCGCAGCCTCGCTGATCTTCTCGACGAAGCGACGGGTTGTGGTTGTCGAGGCATTGGGGAGGTGCCATGCCCTCCCATCCGCTTCATCGCGGGCGCCCAAGGTGGCCAGGCCTGATGCGATCTCGGGTATGAAGCTGAAGGTGTGTGGCTGATCAGGGTCGCCCATCACCCGTGCGTTCCTCCCGGCCAGGACCGGATAGAACACGCGCTCGCCCATCTGGCTCAGCAGCCCGCGAGGCCCGAAGTAGTCGGCGGCGCGACCGATGGCCACACGAACCTTGCCCGCCTCCTGAGCGACGACGAGATCCTCAGCCATCTGAGCCCGTACCCGTCCCTTGGCGCCTGTCGCTGCGTAGGGCAGATCCTCGGTGAGAGGCGCGCCGCCGGTGGGACCGATGTCGCATGCCAGCCACCGACTGCGACCTCGACCACACAACCCGCTGGGCAGACGGCGGAGAAACCACCACCAACATCAGACACCAAGCCGGATGGACCCACCAACCCCTCCCCAACGGCGACCACCAATGGACCACCAAACTCGGACACACCTACACCACCAGCAACCAACCCCCCTAACCCCTACAGCGCTTCAGCCATCGGCCAGCAAAGCCTCGTATTCCTGTGGTGTGTTGATATCCCGGGGCGCCTTTTGGGCCACCGTGACTCTGGCGACCCTTCCCGAGTCGTCGTCCGCCAGCATCCGCCACAACACCTTGGGCCCTTCGACCTCCGCGGCCTCGTCGAGCGCCGCCCTTGATAGGAGGAACGGGTGGCTGGCCCGATCGAGATACGCCGTCATCGCCGCCCACGGCGACTCCGCTTCCCACCAGTCGATGACGGTATCGATCACCTCGGCAGAGATACCGGGCATGTCTGCGGGCAGCGTGACGAAAGCATCGGCCTCGACCGATTTCGCGCCCCGCACCACCGAAGCCATGTTTGGTAGGTGAAAATCCGGGTTGAAGATCACGGTCGCCCGCTGGGTGACCAATGAGTCGCCCACCGCCTCGGCGTTCGCTCCGGTGACGATAACGACATGATCGAGTCGCGACGCCTCGGCGCTGGCGATCACGACGTTGAGCAGGGTCGATCCTCGGTACGGCAAGAGCTGCTTTGGCTCGCCCATGCGCATCGCCGATCCGGCGGCGAGCACGATGCCTGCGATAGTGGCGATCTCAGACTCCTGCGATGTCCTGGGGACGCACCGGCACCCTGTTCAGGGGCTTGCCCGTCGCCGCCCGAATCGCGGCCACCACTGCGGGCGTCGAGCTGATCGTCGGGGATTCACCGATGCCCTTGGCGCCGAACGGCCCCCAGTGGGCCGGCTCTTCGATCAGTCGTGAGCCCACATCGGGCATATCGAGCAGGGTGGGGATCAGATAGTCGGTGAAGGTCGGGTTCAAGATGACCCCATCATCCAGAATGAGCTCTTCCATGATGGCGAACCCGACCCCCTGAGCGATGCCGCCCTCGAGCTGGCCGACGATGGCCTGCGGGTTCAGCGCCTTGCCCACATCCTGAGCGGTGTCGACCTGGACCACTCGCACCAGCCCGAGCTCCGGATCGACGTCGACGACGGCCCGATGTGCCGCCACCACGAAACCGGCGTGGGGATTGCCCTGACCGAACTCGTCTGGTTCCTCGGTCGGCGGGTGCCGGTAGCGAACCCATTGCTCGATTGAGCCGTCGGCGGTCACCGCGTCCAGGGTCGCCACCCGCTCGCCTCTGTCGTACACCCCGTCGTTGGTGAGCTCGTCACCCCCGAACTGCTGGAGGATCTTGTCGCGGAGCCCGACGGCGGCCTCATACACGGCGCCACCGGTCATCTGGGTCTGTCGCGACGCCGACGTCGACCCGGCCGAGCCAATCTGCGAGGTATCGGCGGAAACCCAGGCAACAGCCTCTATACCGAGCACGGTGCGGGCGATCTGCTGACATATTGTCACCAGGCCCTGGCCGACCTCGATTGCGGCGCTGTGGATCTCGAGACCCGCCGGGGTCAAAACGAGGAGAACCTCGGAGAAGTCGTCGAACGCCTCGGAGAAGGCAAGGTTCTTGAGGCCGAGGGCAAAGCCAACACCCCGCACCACTGCGTCCTTGGGCGTGGTCAGGCCGGTTCCTCCAGGGAGGCGCTCCGGGCGGTCGGGAATTGCTGCGTCCGGCATCGGGATCGACTCGAGCTCATCGATGACCCGCAGCGTCGGCAGCGAGCCCTCAACGATCTGACCAGACGTTGCCAGCGGATCTCCCGGTCCGAGGGCGTTCCGCCGACGCACCTCGAGCGGGTGCAGCCCGAGCGCTTCGGCGAGCCGGTCCATCTGACTCTCATAGGCAAAACACACCTGCACCGCCCCGAAGCCGCGCATCGCCCCTGCCGGTGGATTGTTGGTCCTGGACACGGCGGCGTCCACAACGACGTTGTCGCATTTGTATGGGCCAACGGTGAAGAACGAGGCGTTGGCGAGCACGGCATGGCTGGTGTGAGCGTATGCGCCGCCGTCGAGGACCATGTCGACGGTCACTTTCACCAGCCGCCCCTCATCATCGGCCTCGTGCCGGTACCTCATCCGAGCAGGATGGCGCTTGACGTGGCCGGCAAACGACTCGGTTCGGTCGTACACGATCCGCACCGGGCGGCCGGTCCGTAGCGCCAGCATCGCAACATGGATGTGGAGCGAGATGTCCTCGCGGGCTCCGAAGGCACCCCCGATCCCGACCGGGTGGCACCGGACGTCGTCGGGGTCCATGTCAAGGCTGGCGATGATCTGCGCGTGATCGATGTGGATCCATTGGCTGGTCACATGGAGATCCACCCCACCGCTGCCATCCGGAATCGCCAGCCCCGCTTCTGGGCCGAGCGGCGCCTGATCCTGGATAGCGGTCTCGTACTCAGCCTCGATCACGACAGACCCTGCGGCGCCATCGTCACCGCGGCGGATCACCATGTCGCGATAGGTCTCCCCCGCCGCTCTCGCTTGGTCCGGGTCGGTGACCGGTGGGAGCGGCTCCCATTCGACGATGATCGCCTCAACCGCGGCCCTGGCCGTCTCCTGGTCATCGGCGGCCACGATCGCAACCGGCTCTCCCCAATACCGGGCAACGCCATCGCACAGTACGGGCTGATCCTGCTCCACCTGGCCAAACGTAGGACGGCCGGGAACGTCGTCCTGGGTGAGAACGGCTCTGACACCGGACATGACCACGGCGGGGGTGATGTCGAGCTTGGCCAACCTGGCGTGCGCATACGGGCTGCGCAGCGTGGCCCCCCACAGCATGCCGTCGATCCACAGATCTGAGCCGTAGGCGAAATTGCCGCTGAGCTTGGCGACACCGTCCGGCCGTTGCGTGCTCTCACCGATCCCGGCGGCGACGCGTTCTTTGGTGCCGACGGTCATGTGCCGTCCTCTGCCAGCCGGTCGAAGGCCCGCAGCAGAGCTCCGTAGCCGGTGCAGCGACAGATGTTGCCGGAGAACGCCTCTCGCATCGTCTCTTCGTCGGGGTTGGGATCGGCTGCGAAGAGATGGGCGGCGGTGATGACAAAGCCTGGAGTGCAGAAGCCGCACTGCACCCCACCCTCGTCGAGGATCGCCTCCTGGATCGGGTGCAGGGCGCCGTCGTGGGTGATCCCTTCGACCGTTGTGATCGCCGTCCCTTCGCAGTCGCCCACCATGACGAGACAAGAGCACAGGTTGGCGCCGTCGACGATTACCGAACACGACCCGCACTCGCCCTGCTCGCAGGCGTTCTTGGATCCGGCAAGACCAAGGTTGTCGCGCAGCACCGTCAGCAGGCTCTCCCACCCAGCAACAGACGCATTGCGCTCTTCTCCGTTGATGGTGAAGGTGACGATCATGCGGCCAGGCACCTCTCCACGAGGCGGCGGGCGAGGATGCCCGAAGCGTGTCTCCGGTAAGCCTGGGTCGATCGGTGATCGGTGATGGGCCGAACCTCCCCGGAGACGATGCGGGCGAATTCCGTCAGCGCCGCATCGGAAACCACTGCCTCGGCGTTGATCATCTCCTCTGCTCGGTAGGCGCGGATCGGCACGGGTGCCACCGAGCCGAGCGCCACCCGGAACCCGTCGTCGCCTCTGGCAACAACGCAGTTCACCGTGGCGATCACCATTGCGTTGCGAACGCCGACCTTGGCGAACTCCTGCGAGACCGGCATGTGCTCCGGGAGGAGAATCGCGGTGATGATCTCGTCAGGGGCGAGCGTCGTCTCTTTCACCCCGACGAAGAACTCGTCCCAGGGGATGACCCTGCTACCACGGCTCTGCGAAGCGACCTCGATCTCGGCATCGACGGCGGCGATCCAGGGCAGCCCGTCCCCTGCAGGGCTCGCCGTCGCCACGTTGCCACCGAGGGTGCCGGCTGCACGGATCTGTGGCGATCCGATGGTCCTGGCGAGTTGGGCGAGGGCTCGGTGCGGACCGTCCTCGAGACGCGCCCAGGTCACGGCAGCCCCGATCCGCCGACCTTCCCACTCCAGTAGCTCCTCGCAACCGCGCACCGCGATGACCCCAGCAGGCCGGTGATAGCTGAGATTTACCTCCACCATGAGGTCGGTACCCCCGGCGAGCAATTCTGCCTCGGGGTGTTGGGCCCTCGCATCGAGCGCGGTCGACAGATCACCAGCAGCCAAGAAGTGCATTGGCGTAAACCTAGCCGACCCCTCGTCACACCCCGTCTCGGCGAGAAGCGCTAGCCCAACAGCCGATTGGCCGCCGCGTTGTGCCGCTCCAGCAACCGCGGCAGGTCGATGCCGACGACCTCCCCGTCGCTGACCACCGCCCGCCCGTGGACGTAAGTGTGGTCCACGTTGACCGGTGCTGTGAAGATCACCGCAGCCAGCGGATCGTGCTGGGCACCGGCGTATCCGATTCGATCCAACGAGATCGCGGTGAAGTCGGCGGCCTTGTCAGGCTCCAGCGAACCAACGTCGGTCCGGCCAAGCACGGCAGCCGACCCCGTCGTTGCCACCCGCAGCGCATCTCGGGCGGAAAGAAACGGCCCTTCCTCACCGGCGGCGGCGAGCCGGGCCAGCAGCATTGCCTGACGGACCTCCCCCAGCAGATGACTGCCGTCGTTGCTGGCCGAGCCGTCAACGCCGAGGCCGGTTCGCACACCGGCCGCTAGATATCCCCGCAGCGGTGCCAGACCGGAGGCGAGCCGCATGTTCGAGGTCGGGCAATGGGCCACCCCGGTCCCGGCAGACGCCATACGGGCTATCTCGGCATCGTCGACGAAGACACCGTGGGCATACCAGACGTCGTCACCGGCCCAGCCCAGGTCTTCCATCAGCTCGACCGGCCGCATCCCGTAGAGCCCGAAACAGAACTGCTCCTCGTCGAGGGTCTCGGCCACATGCGTGTGCAGATGCACTCCATACACCCTGGCCAGATCGGCAGCTTCCTTCATCAGATCGGTGGTGACCGAGAACGGCGAACACGGGGCCACAACCACCCGCACCATGGCACCCGGCTTCGGATCGTGGAACGTCTCGATTACCTGCTGGGTCTCGGCGAGGATCACATCCTCGTCTTCGACGACCGAGTCCGGCGGCAGGCCTCCTGCGCTTTCCCCAAGCGACATCGATCCACGAGCCAGGTGGACGCGAAGCGGAACCTTCTCGGCCGCTAGTACCTGGTCTTCAAACGATGAGCCGTTGGGATACAGGTAGAGGTGGTCCGACGAGGTGGTGCACCCTGACAGCGCCAGCTCGGCGAGGGCAACCTGTGTGGACAGGATCACATCCTCCGGAGTCATGCGTGCCCAGATCGGATACAGGATGCGCAGCCAGTCGAACAGCTCAGCGTTTTGCGCTCCGGGAACAACCCTGGTCAGGGTCTGATAGAAGTGGTGATGGGTGTTGATCAGCCCGGGGAACACGACGTGACCGGAAAGATCGAGGACCTCGTCGGCATCGTCTGGAAGGTCGACGGTCGGCCCGACCTGTTCGATCCATCCGTCTACCGCGTACAGGCCACCATCATCGATCTCGGTGCCCGCACCATCCATCGTCGCCAATACAGTGGCGTGTTTGATGAGAAGGCTGCTCACGGGATGAACAGTAGAGCCCTGCCAATCCGGTTCTTCCCATGCTCCTGTTTCGACGCAGGCGAATTCCGGTCAGCGGTCTGAGGAAAGCGGACCGTGGGCTTTGGCGACAGCGTCTCCACGTTTCATACACCGAGCCAGCGGGATTGGCCATCGGACCGGGGAAGTCCTGCACGATTCGCAGCCCTTCCCCGGTTTCGTCAAGCCACCTGATGGGAACACCGGCATCGGTAGAATGTGCGAAAACCGTCCCTATGCGCCCCCGAGAGGAGCGATCTCGACCGTGATCCGCGCTTACCACCGACCCACAACACTCGAGGACGCCCTCTCTCTGCTGGAGTCGAACGACGCCGCGGTCCTCGCCGGGGGCACATCGCTGATCGCCTCCGGTGCCGCAACCGCGGTCATCGACCTCCAGGACCTTGATCTCTCCACGATCGGTCTCGCCGACGACCGCATCGCCATCGGTGCGATGGCACGCATCAGCGACCTCGTCGAGTCCGATCTGGTGCCGTTGATCCTGCGTGACCTCGCCAGACGCGAGGCTCCGAACACCATTCGCAACGCGGCGACGCTTGGAGGAACCATCGCATCACGGGATCCGGAGAGCGAGCTGGTCGCCGGCCTGCTCGTCCACGACACCGGGGTCACGATCGCCACCGGCGACGGACCGCATACGGTCGCCCTTCCCGATTACCTGGCAGCACCAACGCCCGGAATCATCACCGGTGTCACCCTCGAGCGCGGAGGGACCGCCGAAGCACGGCGGACAGGCCGCACCCCGGCGGACCGCCCGATCGTGATGGCGGTGGCGCGTCGCACCGACGATGGAGAGGTGCGTGTGGCCCTGACCGGGATCGCATCATTCCCGGTGCTCGTCGCTTCCGGCGAGCTCGCCGCGTTGGACCCGCCGGCAGACTTCCGCGGCACCACCGAATATCGGCGCCACCTCGCCGAGACCTTGGCGGCTCGTGTGATCACCGCGGTCGGTGAATCCACATGACGATCAACCTCACCATCAACGGTGAGCCGATGACGCTCGAGTGCGAGCCCAACGACTCGCTCCGCAAGGTGCTGCGAAGGGAGGGCTTCTACAGCGTGCGGTTCGGCGCCGAAACCGGCGAAACCGGTGCTGCGGCAGTGCTCGTAGACGGAAAGCTGGTCTCGGCAGAGATCTTGCTGGCCGCCCAGGTCGACGGACACCAGGTCGAGACCATCGAGGGCCTGGCCAAACCAGGGAGCATCCATCCCATCCAAAGCGCATTCATCGAGAGCGGAGCCATGCAGTCGGGATACTCGACGCCAGCGCAGATCCTGGCCGCCAAGGAACTGCTCGACGCCGAACCCACCCCAACCGAAGGCGAGGTACGCGACGCACTCACCGGGGTCCTCGACCGCGAAACCGGCTACCTCCGGCCGGTGCACGCCATCCTTCGAGCCGCCGCAGCCATCCGCGGCGAACAGGTCGAGGACGTCACCCTCGAATACGTCGCGCCGCTCACCCAACCGTTGTTCGCCGACGAGGGCGCGGCGGATCTTGCTGGTCTTCCTGTGCTTTCGCCCCGCATCGTTCCCAGCCCCGAGGTCCCGCAAAGCAGGGTCGTCGGGCAGCCGGAACCGAAGGTGGACGCTCTCAAGCTTGCCAAGGGGCACCCAGCCTTCGTAGACGACATCGAGATCCGTGGCCTGCTCCATGCCAAGGTGCTGTACAGCCCACACGCCCATGCCCGGATCGTTGCGATCGACGACTCCAAGGCCCGCGAGCTTGACGGGGTGCGAGCCGTGCTCCATCACGAAAACGTTGCCAGGGTTCGGTACGCGTCTGGCGGGCAGAGCTACCCCAACCCCCTCCCCTACGACCAAGTGAGCTTCGACAACAAGGTCCGTTACGTCGGCGACCGGGTCGCCGCAGTCGCCGCCGACACCCCGGAGATCGCTCGAGCCGCCCTCGACCTCATCGATGTCACCTACGAGTTGCTCCCTGCAGTGTTCGAAGAGAACGACGCCATTGCCGAAGGTGCGCCGGTGATCCACGACGAGGCAGATATGGAGGGCGCCCACGATGCCTCCAGAAACATCGTCCACCACATCGCCGCCGACCGCGGCGACGTCGATGCCGCCTTCGCCAAGGCCGACCAGGTGTTCGAGCAAACGCTGCGGGTGCACCAGGTACAGCCCGCTCCGATCGAGCCGCACATCGCCATCTCGTGGTGGGACAGCGACGAGCGTCTTGTGATCAGAACCTCGACCCAGGTGCCATTCCACACCCGGAGGATGGTGGCCCCGCTCCTCGGCCTCGCCGTGAAGAAGATCCGCATCATCAAACCACGCATCGGTGGCGGCTTCGGGGTCAAACAAGAGATGCTGATCGAAGACATCGTCGGTCACCTGACGATGGCGACCGGCAAGCCGGTGCGACTCGAATTGACCCGGCACGAGGAGTTCGTCTCCAGCAGGACCCGGCATCCTCAAACCGTGACCTACAAGACGGGGGTGACAAACGACGGTCGGCTCGTAGCGCAGGAAATGCGCATCCTCGCCAACACCGGCGCCTACGGAACCCATGGGCTCACCGTGCAGATGGTCTCGGGATTGCGTGGCCTCAGCTCGTACAACAGCCCAAACAAACGCTTCCGCTGCGATGTGGTGTACACCAATATCCCCGTGCCCGGTGCCTACCGCGGCTACGGAGCCCCGCAGGCATTGTTTGCGCTGGAGGCGCACATGGAGGACATCGCCGCTGCCCTCGACATGGATGCCATCGAGTTCCGGCGCCTCAATTGGACCACGGTCGGCGACCCGATCGACATCGCCCCCCTTCTCGGCGAAGGCGACCTCGACGAGGAGGTGGTACCGGTGATCACGTCCAGTGGCCTCGAGGAATGTGTAGCACAAGGTCAGCGAGCCATTGGCTGGGACCGCAGGGGCGATCCGGAGTGGCGCGCTCCCTCGGACCGACCCCACATCAGGCGCGGCCTCGGCTTCGCCATGTGTATGCACGGCACCGGCATCCCGGGACTCGACATGGGAGCCGCCAGCATCAAGATCAACGACGACGGCTCGTTCAACCTGCTTGTCGGCGCCACCGACCTCGGGACGGGGGCGGACACCGTGCTCAGCCAGATCGCCGCCGAGGTGCTCGGAGTTCCGCTCGACGACATCCTCGTCTACGCCGCGGACACCGACATGACCCCGTTCGACACCGGCGCCTATGCCTCGAGCACCACCTACATCTCGGGCATGGCGGTGAAGCACGCCTCCGAAGAGGCGCGGAGTCAGGTGGTCGACCGCGCCGCCCGCATCCTTGGTACCACGGTCGGCGAGATCGACCTGCACGATGGGAATGCCTGGTCGACAGACGGGCGATCGGTGAGCATCGAAGAAATCGCGCTGTCTACGCTGCACCAAGAGCGGCAGCACCAGATCATGGGTACGGCGTCGTACGTCTCGCCCGAGTCGCCTCCCCCATACGCAGCCCAATTCGCCGAGGTCGAGGTGGACATGGACACCGGCCAGGTAACGGTGACCTCGCTGGTCATGGCGGTGGACGCCGGGGTGCCGATCAACCCGGTCACCGCCTCCGGTCAGGTCGAGGGTGGAATGATTCAGGCGCTCGGCTACGGCCATTGCGAGGAGATGGCGTACGACGAGGACGGCCGGATGGTCAACGCCAGGTTCGGCCCATACAAGATCTACCGTGCGGACGAGATGCCACGCATCCAAGCCATCCTGGTGCAGACCATGGAGAAGAGTGGACCGTTCGGTGCCAAGGCCATCGCCGAGATCCCGAAGGATGGAGTTGCCCCGGCAATGAGGAACGCCGTCGCCGACGCCACCGGCGCCCGGATCGACGCCATTCCGCTCACGCCGGAACGGGTCTGGCGAGCGCTGCAATCGATGTGACCAAGTCGTGAATCAATCGCTACTCGCCGAGATGTCGGTGGCAATAGCCGAGCGTCGGCCGGTCGTGCTCGCCACCATCGTGGCCACCAGACGATCGGTGCCCCGCCATACCGGTACCAAGATGCTCATTTACTCCCAAGGCGATCAGTCGGGGACCATCGGCGGTGGCGAGCTGGAGTCACGGGTGATCGAGGACGGACTCGAAGCGCTGCGCACCGGCAAGACTCGTCTAGAAACATATGCCCTTGTCGACCCCGATCGGGGGGACCCCGGCGTTTGCGGTGGAGAGCTGACCGTCTACTTGGAGCCTTACATGCCCCCACACACCGTCTTTGTCATCGGCATCGGCCACGTTGGCGCGGCCGTCGTCGACCTCGCCCACTGGCTCGGCTATCGAACGATCGCCAACGACGATCGAGCCGAACGGATCAGCGAAGAGGCGCTGCCCGATGCCGACGTGCGAATTTCCGGCTCTGTTGCCTCTGCCCTCGCCGCAGCTCCGGTCACCGAGGACACCTCGGTCGTGGTCGTGTCCAGGGGCGTCGACATCGACGTGGACGCGATCCCGCGGCTATTGGAGACGCCCGCCCGCTACATCGGCGTTATGGGCAGCGAACGGCGATGGATCACAACCAAGCAACAGCTCATCGAAAACGGCCTCGCCGAGGCCGCTCTCGATCGGATCCATGTCCCGGTCGGCATCGAGCTCGGCGCCGAGACCGTTGAGGAGATCGCAGTATCGATCCTCTCCGAGATCATCAAGGAGACCCGTTCGACAATCGTTCAAGAAGAAGACTGATGCCGGAGAACCTGGTCGTCGTGCGAGGTGGCGGGGATCTTGGGACGGGCACGGCGTGGCGGCTCAGCCGAGCGGGGTTTCCCGTCGTCGTTCTCGAAATTCCGCGACCGCTCACGGTGCGGCGCACCGTCGCGTTCTCCACCGCGGTAACCCAAGGAACCATCGTGGTCGAAAATGTCGAGGCGGTGCTCGTCGATACACCAAACGACGCCATCGAGGCGACAGCAGACGCGGTTGCCGTGCTGGTAAGCGAAACCATCCCGCAGTTCCCGAACCCGGTTTCCATCGTCGTCGACGCCCGGCTCGCCAAGAAGCCTCTCGACACCACCCGAGGGATGGCGCCATTGGTCGTCGGCCTCGGTCCCGGCTTCGTCGCCGGTGACAACTGCGACGCCGTGGTTGAGACCAACCGGGGCCACCATCTCGGCCGGGTGCTCTGGGAAGGTGCGGCGGAAGCGGACACCGGAGTTCCCGGCCCGGTAGGCGGTGAGTCCTCTGGTCGTGTGGTTCGGGCCGCTGCCGACGGCAGCGTCGAGTGGGATGTCGAGATCGGAGAGCTGGTCACCGCGCAGCAGACGCTGGGCCGGATCGACGAAGGCAGAGTTGCTGCGCCGATTGCCGGGGTGGTTCGGGGCCTGATCGCCCCGGGCCCGGTGAGAAATGGCCTCAAGATTGGCGATATCGATCCGAGGGCACACCTATCGACATGGTTTGAGATCTCGGACAAGTCCCTCTCCGTCGCCGGCGGGGTCCTCGAGGCGGTGATGACGTGGTTGCACCAGCAGTAGGCGAATCGTTGACGGAACGACTCGGCCTGGGTGAGCGTGACTTGGTCTCATTCGTGGGAGCGGGTGGCAAAACCACCTTGATGCTCTGGCTCGGTCGTGAGTTGGCTGACGCCGGGCACCGTGTGGTGATCACCACCACGACGAGGATGAGCACCGATGAGGTCGAGTCCCCGGTAGTCGACCCCCGCGGGGCGGTCGACGCAAACCTCGATCGCGGAGGGCTGGTGTACGTCGTGCACCGCGGGTCGGAGTCGAAGATGACCGGGCCGTCCCCGGCGGAGGTGAACGCACTGTTCTCGTCCACGTCGGCCGATTTCATCCTGGTGGAAGCCGACGGTGCCAGGGGCCGGTCGCTCAAGGCTCCTTCCGAGTTCGAGCCTGCCATTCCATCGGCGTCCACCGTTGTCGTCGTCGTCACCGGGATCGATGCCATCGGACGTTCGATAGCCACCGCCTGCCACCGGCCGGAACGCGTGGCGGCCATTCTGGAGCGACCGCTCACCTACCACCTCGGCCCGAGGGACGTGGCGAGGGTAGTGACCAGCGCTGCTGGTGGATTGAAGGAAGTTCCCCCACACGCCAGGGTGGTCGTCGCGGTGACCAAGGTCGGATCGGACGACATCGAGGCTGCCAGAGACCTCAGCACACAACTCGTCGCCGACCCCGACATCGACCGCGTCGTGGTGATTCCGCGGTCGTAGTTGCTCTACCTCGGGGGTGACCAGCCTTCGCGATCCTTCGTCCGCACCACGAACCTGAGGCCTGACCAGGTGGCGTCGATTGCGGCCACCTTGTTGTCGACTAGGCCGGCGTCCAACCCAAGGGTTTGGACCACGGCGAAGTCGAGCTCGGTGTCGATACCGGATGTCTGTTTTGGCCAGGCTACCCACAACCCCCCGTCGGATGGGAGCAACCCAATGGCTCGGGTGAATCGCGATTCCAGCTCGGCAGCCGTCGTGGCGAAGACGACCATTATCGGACATCGCGTTCGTGGCGACCGGACCAGCGCGGCGCCCGTCGGGAGCGGGTCGAGCAGGTCCGCAAACACCGGCGGCGCCCCAAACGTCCCGACGCGATCATCGGTCGTGATACCGAGCTTTCGGCTGAGCGGGGTGCCCGAGTATCCGCCGATCATGGGTGGCTCAGACCTCCGGATCGGCGACGAACGTCCCGGCGGGGCCCATCACGGGCGCCCGGGGCAGATGGCCCATTGACCCGGCGACCCCTTGCAACACGGTATACATGACCGCTGCCGGCTCCAGCGAGATTGGATCGCCGTCGCCGGCATTGCCTGCGGCGGCGGCCTCCAGCACGGCAAACGTCTCTGGGTCGAGTGTCGCGGTCACCGCAGGAGAGACGTAATCGACCACACCGTTGATGCTCAACCGGTGAGTTTCGCCGTCGAAGCGGGCCTCGATGCTCCCGTCGTCGAACATCATGAACGCATTGTCGTCTTCACCATCGAACTCATCCCGGTTCAGGTAGAGCCGTGGCTTGTCCTGGTACGGCACCCCCGAGGTCGGGCAGGCGGTGACGCAGTTGCCGCACTCGTTGCAGAAGTCGGTGAGCACTGCGATCTGGTACTTCTGGTCGGCTAGGAACGGCGTCGTGCCGGTGCTGTGACCGTCGGCGCCGAGCACGGGAACGTCGAAGCGCACCGGATCCATCTCGTAGGTGACCAACGCCATGTTCGGGCACACTCCGACGCACAGGCTGCACACCACGTCGCAGTCGATGCACCGGCTGGCCTCGGCCGCTGCCTGCTCGTCGGTGTAGCCGACGACTGTCTCATCGAAGTTGTCACGCTGGTCCAGTGGGGAGTGCTCGATGGGCACCCGATACTCGCGCCGTGATCGGCGGATGACCAGTTCGTGGAGGTCCATCTCGGGCTCGACATGCTCTGTCGCCGGCGCCGGGGTTCCGAGGGCAGCAGCGATCGCATTGGCGACCGCCTTGCCGTCTGCGGCGGCTCTGACGATCGACGACGGGCCATCGTCGGCAACATCTCCTCCTGCGTAGACATCATCCACCGAAGTAGCGAAGGTGTCCGCGTCGACGGCGATGTAGCCGCGACCGGTGAGCTCCGGGATGTCTTCGCCGAAGAAATCGAAGATCGAATGCTGGCTGATCGCAAGTAGGAGCGTGTCGACAGGAATCTCGAACTCGGAGTCGGCAACGGCGTGGGGAATCTTTCGTCCCGAGGCATCGCGGTCGCCGCGGTATTCGGTCCGTGTGCACAACAAACCGGTCACCCTGCCATCGGACACCGCAAGACCGGACGGCGTCGCCATCTCGATGATGTTGATCCCCTCGTCGATGCAGGCGTGGATCTCCTCGGGGTCTGCCGGCATTTGATCGATGCTGCGGCGGTAGACCAGTGATACGTCCGACGCCCCGACCCGCAAGGCAGAGCGGACACAATCCATGGCCGTGTCCCCGGCGCCGATGACCGCGACCCGGTCCCCGATCGGCATCGGGCGCTCCTCACGAACGCTGCGCAGGAAGGTGATCCCTGAAACGACGTCTTCGCTGTCCTCACCGTCGAATCCGAGCTGCTTTGCCAACTGCGCGCCGACGGCGATGAACACCGCGTCGTATCCGTCGCTGCGGAGGCTGCTCAACGTGAAGTCGACCCCAGCGGTCTGGTTGTATTGGATGTCGACGCCAAGCCCGTCGAGGACCGCTATATCTTGGGCGATCTGAGCGTCGGGGAGCCGGTACTTGGGGATGGTGCCGCCGACCATTCCGCCCGCGTACGCCTGGGTCTCGAAGATGGTGACGCCAAAGCCCGCGTAGCCGAGGCCCTGGGCGGCAGCCAGCCCAGCAGGGCCGGCACCGATGATCGCGACCCTACTCGAGCCGCGCTCCACCTTTGGGAACATCACCGGAGTTTCCTCCTGGTCCATGATGTATCGCTTGATCTGCCGGATCGCAAGCGGCTCGTCGTAGTGGGTGCGCACGCACGTGCTCTCGCACAGGTGATCGCACACCCGTCCCAGGATGGAGGGCAGCGGGTTATCGGCGCGGGTGATCTCGATCGCATCCAGGAGATTGCCCTCGCGTACCGCACGCATGTACGCCGGGACGTGCTGGTCGACCGCGCACCCGTCGACGCACGGGGCCTCGATGCAGTCGAACAGGTCGAGCTCGCGGTCCGTTTTCGAGCGGTCCATGCGAAACGAGTGCTTCTGGTAGCGCCAGTCGGTGCGCACCGTATCGGCGTATGCCTGCAGGTTGAGCCTGGCTAGCACCTTGATGGTTTGTGCCACCAGCGCATCCCGACGCATATCGTCAAGCCCACGCTCGTCGGCCCATTGAGCGATGAGGCTCGTGATCGGCTCACCATTGGTCCTGGTGCGCAAGGACTCGCCAAGCTCCTCACACGCCTCGAGACTGAGGTTGAGCCCTGTGTCGGTGAGCGCCGACGCTCGAAGCGTCTTGGCGAACTCACCGAACCGTTCACCGGTCACCGCGGTGCGGGCGATGAAGTCGGTGATGTCCCTGGCGCCCACCTTGTCGACGGCCTCACGTACCTGCTCCATGTACTGGATCATGCGGAGGTAACCACCGGACTTCAGGAGGTCGGAGCAGGTGGTGATCGTCTTCATCCCGCCGGCGAGCAGATCGGCGACGTTGAAGGCGTCTGCGCCCCCGGCGAAGGAAAACAGCAGGTCGCCACGGAACTCCTCGTTCAGCAGGTTGGCCAGGTTCGTGGTTACCGGGTGCAGCGCACGCCCCGACAGATACATCCACTCGTCATCGTCGAACACCGTCCGCCAGTTTTCCACCTCGAGGGTATTGGTGAGCTTCAGGCCGAACGTCAGGTCGCGCTCGCGGGCGACTCGCCGCAGGTTGTGGAACATCGGGACCGCATCGACGTACATCAGATCGTGGCCGAATGCCTCATCGGGGATAGGGATGTCGTCGAATCCAAGGTCATCGCTGACGATGCCCCGCACCCGGTCGGCGCCGAGCAGCGTCGGGTTGCACTTCACCGAAGAGTGCAGGCCCCGCTCCCCGAGCAGGTAGGTCATGATGCGCTCGATCTCGTCCGGCGGGCAGCCGTGCATCGTCGACAGCGTGATCGTGTTGGATAGCTCAGAGGGGATGTCGACGTCCGCAATCTCCGGATAACGCTTGGCGACGATGTCGACGTAGGAGGGGAGGTAGTCGGAGGCATCACGCATCACGTCGAGGTACCACTGAACGTTGGGTTCGAGGATGCCCTCCAGGTTGTACCCAACGCTCATGTTGAAGATCATCCCGGGATCCGGAGTGGGGAACCCGAGCTTGTGGTGGAGGGCGTAGATCAGCACCCAGGCGCGCAGGTATTCATCGAACGACTCATGGACCTTCAGCTCCTGCGACCACTCGACGTTGTAGCCCTCGTCCTCGCAGTCGATACAGGGCTTGTTGATGTCGAGCTCGTCGAGGGTCTGCACTGTCTTCAGTTCCAGAAACCGGGCTCCGACCAGCCAGGAGACGATGATGTTCTGCGCCATTTGGCTGTGCGGGCCCGCGGCAACCCCGAACGGGGTGTCCATTTCGACCCCGTACTTCTCGATGCGGAACGGGTCGTCGAGGCTGGGAACGAAGAACGCCGAGCGAGGGACGCCGAAGAGCTGGTCCTTCTGTTCCAGCTCATCAAACGCCCAGTCGGTGAGCGCCTCCATTGAGATTTGGTGAAATCGGTCGCCCATGGCTGCTCCTAGCTCATCACAGTCTGGCGTGCAGCCGCTCGGCCTGCTCGGCCGCCCTGGCGCGCACCTCGGCGGCGTCGACCCTGGTCGGTGCTCCGTCGGTGTAGACGATCGCGCCATCGACCTTGACCTCGAGGGGCCGGATCCCAGGGGTGAAGGCGATGTGCCAGGGGTCCATCGGGTCATATGACCAGGTCACCTCGTCCTTGCGGGCGTCCGGCATGATCTCCCAGCCCTGCTCGAGCCACGACCATGCGTCGTCGGGGCCGACGGTGACGTCCACCGAGCGCTGCATGACGTAGGCGAGTCGGAAGGATTCGATGACGTTGGCTCCGATTCCGTCGGTGCCGAGGGCGATGGGGTTGGCAAAACGGGCGGGGTTGGCGTAGCCGACCTCGTTGTTCAAGTTTGACATCGGGTTGTGGAGGATCGTGCCACGGAGGCTGTGGTCGCTTGGGAGGTGGACGCAGTGGGCGAGCAGCCAGGCGTCGCTGGTCAACCCATCGAGCCGGTCCGTGGCCTCGATGTCGCCGACCCCCTCGGCGACGTGGATGTGGGCCCCGACCCCGAGCTCGTCGGCAAGGGCCGCTGCGGATCCCAGGGACTCGTCGCTACAGGTGAAGGCGGCGTGGATGCCAACCAGGCCGTTGCCGCCGGCGCTGATGAACCGCTCGTTCTCCTCGAGGCCGCGCTTGGCCCCCTCGGCACCGTGACGATCGGTGATGCCGTAGGCGCAGAGCACCCTCACTCCGACCTCGGCACAGGCTTCGGCGATAACGTCGAGACTGCCTTCGATGGCGTTTGGCGATTCGTGGTGGTCGACAATGGCCGTTGTTCCAGACTCGAGGGCTTCCAGTGCCCCGAGCATCGCCGACCAGCGAATCATCTCGAGGTCGAGGGCGGCGTCGAGGCGCCACCAGATCTGCTCGAGGATCTCCTGGAAGTTTGTCGGGGTCTTCGGCGGAGGGGGCATACCCCGAGCCAGGGTCGAATACAGGTGGTGATGAGCGCAGACCAGGCCCGGCGTCTTCGCCGCCATTCGAACCTCCTCTTCGTCATCAGTTTCGCAGGTGCGACGTGCTTCGGCGTAGCGGGATGTGTTTGCCCAGATGCGCGGCGTGAGTCATCCTGTGCCACGGCAATGGGTGTTCTACACATCGTGGTCGGCGGCGGAGCAACCTTTCTCGTGTTGCTGGCGATGAGCCGAGCCATCGGCGGGCCCATCGGGGTGGCGACGCTCTTGCTCGCCGTCGTCGTCGTGGCACTGACCATCGGTGTCGGCACCGCCGCCGGCGTCACCGTCTGGAAGGAGCGACGAGCAGAAGCGCTGTCGTGTAGCTCATGTCTCCGACCAATGACGCAGATCGGCGACTATCGGGTATGCGCCAACTGTGATGGGATCGTCGCCCCGCGCTGAGGATCGCTACCAAACCTGAGCGACGAAGAAGAGCGGTGGAGGTGGGGGGAATCGAACCCCCGTCCCATGAGGTTTCAGCGTCGGCATCTCCGAGCGCAGCCGACAGCGAGCTTTCGGAACCCTGGAGACGCCGTCGGCAACTTCTCCTGGGCCCTAGCCGGAAGTGTCTTACCCCGCCGGTCCCGGCACCCCGGCGGGGGCATCCTGCATTGCGTTGCCCGATTCCGGTGAGGCAGGCACCCTCCGGGCGGACACGCCGCTTAGTTAGGCAGCGAGTGCGAAGTTGTCTTCGGCACTTATGGTTGTTCCCGGTTCTTTAACGAGGTTCCGGGGATCTCGGCTCGCTTCCGGCGCCTCAACCCTCACAGTCGAAACCATGTCACCCCCGAAGGGGAACGCGAGACGCGTTCTTGGATACATTGTAGCGGTCGAAGCGGCGTCCCGATTGTGCTTCGATAGCGGGGTGAGCAGCGATACATGGGACGAGCGCCACCGCAGCAAGGACACACCGGCTGTGCCGTCCGCCTTTGTGACCGTCGAGCTCGCACCGCTCCTTCGCGAGGGCGGGCGGGCAATCGATGTCGCAGGCGGCAGTGGAAGAAATAGCCGGTGGCTGGCGGATCGGGGCTGGGAGGTCACCCTCGTCGACTTCTCGCATGTCGCGCTGTCCCAGGTCGACCATGAGCGGATCACCACCATGGAGACCGATCTCGAGACCGATCTGTTCCCGGAGGGTCCCTGGGACCTCATCCTGATGGTGCACTACCTCGACCGAGGGCTGTTCCCCACGATGGTCGCCCATCTCGGCGACGGTGGGCTGCTCGCTTTCGCTATCTCCACCGAACGCAACCTGGATCGCCACCAACGCCCACCGCTCCCCTATCTCCTCGAGCAAGGCGAAGCCCCCGACCTGGTCCCCGGCCTCGACATCCGCTTCTACGCCGAAGGATGGACAATCGAAGATCGCCACGAGGCTCGTCTCATTGCCCGCAAGAGGCTCCGCTAACGCCTGCACGATCCGGTCTCTGTCGGCGAGACAACCTTGCGGAGCCGTGGCCCGAGCGGCCCGCCGCCAAGCGGCAAGAGCGGGAAACAAGAGGC
>Ga0255058_10000461_pt1 | contig 23811 bp, 22 predicted proteins | sample Cases_109_9_MG_FD_188637 | JGI IMG/M metagenome (GOLD analysis project Ga0255058, IMG submission 188637) | Seawater microbial communities from Amundsen Gulf, Northwest Territories, Canada - Cases_109_9 | ecosystem: Environmental > Aquatic > Marine > Gulf | place: Canada: Northwest Territories... | reverse complement strand
TGTCTCCGGCGATTTTCTCGAGTGCTCGCGCCAGCGCTTCGGGATAGCGGGTCATCTCGGCGCCGCTGAGATCAGCCAGCGTCTCCCGCCGACGCGAGACGGCAGCTTGCAGTAGCCGGGCCGAGATCGGCGCCAGGATGGCGACCAGCAGGGCGACGGCGATCATGATGGCACCGGCGCCAGTGTTACGCGCGCGCCTCGGTCCGCCACCCCACCACATGTGGCGAATTGCCACATCGGCCAGCAGCGCGATCGCCCCGACGGTGACTGCGACCAGCGTGGTGTAACGGATGTCATGATTGCGGATGTGTGACAGCTCGTGAGCGATCACGCCTTGCAGCTCATCGCGATCCAGCTTCTGGTACAATCCGCGGGTCACCGCGATCGCCGCGTGTTGGGGGTCGCGGCCGGTGGCGAACGCGTTGGGTGCGGTGTCATCGATTATGAAGATGTCGGGCCGTTGCAAACCCGACGCCAGGGCCATCTCGTCGACGATGTTGATCAGTACGCGATCCCGCTCGGGATCGGCGGGCCGCGCGTCGCTGGCGGCGAGCGTCATTTGGGCGCCGCCGTACCAAGTGATCGTCAGGAACACGACCGCCACGGCCCAGGCAGTGACCAGACCGGTCAGTGGATCAGCCCAAGCAGCCCCCAGCACCGCTCCCAGCAACGCCAGCAAAAGCGCGATACCGGCCGCCAAGAACCACGAGCGCCGGCGGTTGGCTTTGATTTCGCCGTAGAGACCGCGGCTCTTCATCGCGCTTGACCAGCCGGGTCAAAGCCCGATCTAGCGAAGGTCGACCTTGACCGGCTCGCGCTCGGCATCGTCACCGGTCTCGAAGAACTCGCGCGCGGTAAAGCCAAGCACCCCGGCGATCAGATTGGTGGGGAACGTCTGAAGTCGGGTGTTGAACCGCATCACGGTGTCGTTGTAGAACTGACGCGAGAACGAAATTCGGTTCTCGGTGCTGGTCAACTCCTCCTGCAGTTTCAATACGTTCTCGTTGGCCTTGAGCTCGGGGTAGTTCTCGACTACTGCGAACAGCGACCGTAACGCGCGGGTCAGCATGTTGTCGGCCTGCGCCTGTTCGGCGGGTCCCTGGGCGGAGACCGCCTGGGCTCGGGCTTCGGTTACCTTTGTGAGCACGTCCTGCTCGTACTCCATGTAGTCCTTGACCGCCTCAACGAGGTTTGGGATCAAGTCGTAGCGGCGCTTGAGCTGGACGTCGATCTGGGACCACGCGTTCTCGAGTTGATTGCGAAGCGTGACGAGGCCGTTGTAGGTGAGAATCACCCATCCCGCGACGACCACGATGAGTCCGATGAACAGCAACCCGAGAAGACCGAGTCCGTAGCCAAGCATGGGCACCTCCCGAGGGTAGGGGACGGCTAGTCCCCCGACAGCAGAACGATCAAGCCGAGGACGGCGAGTCCGAACAGCAGGATCAACAACATCAACAAGTCTTCACCGCGCGTGGCGACGGTAACGCCAGCCCCTATATTCGGTCAAATGCAGATTGTAGACCAGATCTCGATTTTTATCGAGAACGAGTCCGGCTGCCTCGGTAAGCTGTGCGACGTGCTCGCGTCCGAGGGCGTGAATATCCGGGCGATGATGGTTCCGGGCGGAACCGACTACGGGATCGTGCACGCGATTGTCGATGCGCACGAGACTGCGCTGCAGATCCTTGAACAAAACTCCTACCGCACGTACACGAGCAGCGTGGTCGAGCTTGAGCTCGATGATGCTCCTGGCGCACTCGCCAGGTTGGCAGAGCAGTTGTCGGGTGCCGAGGTCGACATCAAGTACGCCTATGCTGCGGTGGCAGGCGGTCGAGGCCGGCTGATCCTGGCGGTGTCTGACGCCGAGCGCGCGAGCCAGATCCTCGGCGCCGAACGCGAAGCGTCACACCGTTAGCCGTCGCGCTGAAGCTCCGGCGGGTACGCGAAGCCACCCGTCGGAACATGAAGCGTGAGGTCACCCCCGACTCGTAGCAAGCAACACAGCCGCCAGCCTCGTTTTACAGCGTTTCCAAGCTGTCGTCGCTCGCGTGCGTCGATCGGGCCGAGGCTCTCGGCACCCTGCAATATCTTTACGCGGCACGTCGAGCATAGGCCTTGACCGTCGCAATCGTGAACGATGTCTATCCCGGCGCGGACGGCCGCTGCGGTTAGGTACGTCTCACGTCGGACGGTGACCTCGCGGTCAGCGGGTTCGAAACGAACCACCGCTGACGAGTCATCGAGGTTCACCGAAACAGCGCCGCTTGTGTGGTCGACCGTCGTTGGACCAGCATCGCCTCGGCTGCGGTCTCCCCGCTGCGAACCGCGCCTTCCATCGTGGCTGGCCAACCAGTATCGGTCCAGTCGCCAGCCAGGTACAGACCGTCGACCGCACCGATTGGACCGGGTCGATATGCAGCCACTCCGGGTCCCGCGCGAAACGTCGCGCGTGGTTCTTTGACGACGGCGGAGCGGATAAGATGGGCGTCGTGGCGAGCGGGAAACATGCGCTCAATGGCTCGATCGCAACGCAGCGCGGCCGCGTCTTTTGGCGCGTCGATCCACTCCTCGGCAGCGCTGAGCGACACCCCCACGCAATGTCCCGCTGCACCAGCCCCAAGCAGCTGGGTGCGGTTGAACACCCACTGTAGATCGGAACCGAACGTGCCGGCAAAGTCGAGATCGATGACGGGCCGGTCGTACCACAGATAGACGTTTACGATCGCGCTCGTCCCGATGCCGGTGTAGCCCACAGGTGGTTGGGCATGCCGAGGGAGGATCTGTTCTAACGCGTCGGGTGGAATCGCGCACACGGCGTTGACCGTTTCGAGCCGCTCGCCATCCCTCAACCGGACAGCGGCGATGCCATGGTCGCCGATTTCGACCTCTTCGACCCGGCCGCCGAGCCTGACCACGACCCCGGCTCGTTCGAGCGCCCGTCGTCCGGGTTCGCCGATCGCCTGGGTGAGTCCAACTGAGGGCAACCAGACGGCGCCGCCATGGGGGCCCGTCCATAGCGCTTCGCGAACGAAGAAAGCCGTCAGCGGGATGTTGGCATCGCCGGCGGCCACGTTGAGTGCCGGTCGCACGAGTGGATCCCAGAACCGCGAGATCGAGGCCGGCGTCGCGCCACGCGCCGAGAGCCAATCACCGAGCGGGATGTTCTCCAGATCTGCGCATACGTCGCCGTCGAGACGCGCCAACGCGCGGGCATCGCGCACAACGGTCGCCCGCGAGCGGAGATCGAGGTGTCGATAACGAAGGACGGCGGCCGCTACGTGGAATGGGGCGGGCAACGGCGCAGCCGCCAGAGTGGCCCGCTGGCCGTCGGGATCTAGGATCGTGACACCGAGCCGAGGTTGACGCACAAACGCGCTCGCCGGAGCGCCGATCGCATCCAAGAACCCGCGCAGTCGGGTGCACGCACCGACCAGTATGTGCTGACCGTTGTCGATCTCGGCGCCGGTCTCGGGGTCTCGGAATGAGAACGCTCGGCCACCGAGAAACGGTCTGCGCTCGAGCAGCGTAACCTGGCACCCGGCCTGGGCGAGCTTCAACGCAGCGGCCATACCGGCCAGCCCGCCGCCAACGATCACGACCGACATCGGGTCGGAAGGGGCTCGATTCAAGAGAACATGGCCGCCGCCGCTGACCCCAAACCGGATCGGAGTTTGGAAGGAGCCGTGAGGCGGACCTCGCCGCGAAGCGTGGATTTGGGATCGGACGCAATACGGTCGAGCAAACCGCGGTAGACGCCGACGAGCGCCGCCGGACAAGCGCGGGTCGAGCGTGGCAACCGCCGATAGAGCCGCGGGCCGGCCCCGTAGTATCGCCGAGTGCGGGCGACGACCGAGTGTATCAGCGCATCGAAACCAGCTTCGGCACGACCCTGAGCGACGGCCGCGGCGGTGACCCCAAAACGATCGGTCTCATCGAGTGGTAGATACCATCGACCGTGCCCAGCGTCGTCGCGCACATCGCGAAGGATGTTGGTGAGCTGTAGTGCGTATCCCAACTCTTCGGCTGCGGCAGCCGACTCGCTGCCGCTGCCGCCAAAGATCCTGAGCGCGATCAGCCCGACGACGCTGGCCACGCCATGGCAGTAGCGGAGCACCGCCTCCCAATCGGAAAATGTTCGCGGGTCGAGATCGCTGGCGACACCGTCGAGGAGCTGCCGGTAGAGCTCGGGTGGAACCTCGAATCGGCGGGTGGCGTGGGCGAGCGCGGCCCATTGCGCATCAGGCGGCCTCCCGTCCATCGACTGCTCCAGCGCATCGCGGATCGCTACCAGGCGCAGGTCTCTCTCCTCGCGCGTGCCGTCGCAGTCAACGGCTTGATCTGCTTGCTGACTGAACCAGTAGACAGCCGATAACGCGCGCCGCCGACGCGGGGGCAGAAACCGGATGCCGAGTCCAAAGTTGCGCGCCCATCGACGAGTGTCGGCCTCACACGCAGCGTACCCGGCCGCTACGGCTGGTGTCACGGACGTCCCGCTCACGACCGCGTCCGGTTAAGTCGAACGCTTGGGCGTGGGGCTCGAAACATCTCGTTTGCGATGATGGCTGTCCGCGTTCTGCGGGAAACGACCGGGCGATCACGCAAGGTATCGAATCCTTGGGCCTCGATCGCGTCGCAGAGCGCCCAGCCGCCGCGCGTGAAACCGCGGACGATTGGGCGCCAACGGACCGGAAGTGAGTCAGCCAGCGCCCACCCTTTTTGCAGCCACTGACGCGCCACTGCGACCTGCTCTTCGACCAGGTTAATCAGTGCTGGCGACGCTGTAGCGCGGCAAAGCTCTTCGTGGGGCTCAACCCCGTGTCGCGCACAGGCGTCGAGCGGCAGGTAGCACCGGCCTTTGTCCCAGTCACGCCTCAAGTCCTGCCAGAAGTTCGCTAGCTGAAGCCCGATGCACGTCGCATCCGAAAGTGGCTCCTCTCCGTCCCCCCGCTCGGTTACAGCCAAGACCATCCGGCCGACCGGAGTGGCGCTGTAGCTGCAGTACTCGAGGAGCGTGTCCGCATCGGCGTAGCTGTGCACGGTTTGGTCGCGACGGTTGGCTTCGACGATCCTCAGAAAAAGATCCGATGAAAGCCGGCGACGGTTGGCGGTCCGGCTCAGCGCTACCAGGACCGGTTCATCGGCTGGTGGTTGGCCAGCCAAAGCGGTCGTGATGGCGCTCTCCCAAGCATCGAGCGCTGCAAAGCGGTCGCCGGCGAACTCGTCGCCCAGATCATCGGTCGTACGACAGAACGCATAGATCGCTGCCAGGTCCTCCCGTTCGGCCCGTTTGAGGAGTGGCGACCGGACAGGGAAGTTTTCGTAATGAGTGCGAGCCAGCTCGGCACAGGCGGCGTACGGGTCAGGAACCGAACGCATGGCCGCAAGCTAGCCACCCGCGGCGAGAGGTGGCGAACGCAGGTGTCGACCACGAGTCGTGTCCGCTATCTTGCGTTGGTAATGGCTGGCCCCGCGTCAACCAAGCTGGAGCTCGCGATGCGCTGGTTGAACGAGCCTTCACTCGATCTGAACCACCAGGAACGCGAGCTCCTCGAGGAATACGTCCGGCGTTACCCCGACGACCCTACGCTGACACCGGTCGACCGGCGCCGTTTGGCGCGGGAGTTTGCCTTAATCGCTAGCCGGCTAGCGCACGACGCTGGCGCGTGACCCGTCTGAGGTGACGAGCTCGCGCCCGGGCGCATCCGCACCAACCCGCCGTCCATCCTCCGGCCGCGCCACGATGATCGTCATGTTCGGGATCGGCGTGAGCCGCTTTTTTGGACTCGTTCGCGAACAGGTCATTGCCTACTTCTTTGGGCGCGCTGCGACGTACTCGGCGTTTGTCGCCGCCTACAAGCTCCCCAATTTGGTGCGTGTTCTGCTTGGCGAGGGGAACCTGTCGGCATCTTTGATCCCGGTGCTGGCCGAGCGGATGCGAGCCGCCGATCCCGGCGAGGCGAGACGACTCGCGCAGAGCGTCCTCGGGCTACTGCTGCTGACGGTCGGATTGATCACCCTGGTAGGCATGCTTGCCGCGCCGGCGCTGGCCTGGGTCGTCGCGCCGGGGTTTGCTCCCGAGCTGCGAACGCTCGTCGAGCGGCTGATTCGGATCCTGTTCCCGACGGTTGCGTTTCTGGTCGCCGGCGCGTGGTGTATGGGCATTCTTCACGTCAATGGCCGCTTTTTCTGGCCCAACTTCGCCCCGCTATTCTGGTCCGTGATTTCGGCGGGCGCACTCATCGCGTTCGTCGGCCGAGTAGAGATGGAGCCGATCTACATATTGGCGTGGGGGGTTGTGGCCGGCAGCCTCGTCCAGCTGCTAGTGCAGCTGCCAGCGACCCGCTCTGTCTTGGGCACGCTTCGACCGCGCACAGGCTGGCGCGAGCCCGCCGTTCAGCGAGTTGCGGCGCTGTTCGCGCCGATGATGATCGGCACCGGGGTAGCCCAGCTGTCGACGCTTATCGATATCCAGATCGCCTCGTTTCTTACCGACGCCGGGGTCGCCACGCTGGCCTACGCTCAACGACTCTACCTCTTGCCCCTGTCGCTGTTTGGAGTGGCTATCGCCCAAGTCGCGCTGCCCACGCTGGCGCACGACTCGGTGGGGCAGCCGATCGATGTTGTCCGACGCGAGCTAGCCGGCTCTTGGCGCCGAATGATCTTCCTGATGCTCCCGGCGAGTATCGGGTTGGTCGCGTTTGGGCGGCCGGCGGTGAGTTTGGTGTTCGAACGCGGCCAGTTTATCACCGACGACACGAACGCGGTCACGTGGGTTCTGGCGGCATATGCGGCGGGGCTCGTTGCGTACGGTTCGGTACGTCTGCTCGCAACCGCGTTTTACGCTTTTCAGGATACGCGAACCCCGGTGCGCGTCGCGATCGGCGCGTTGATCGTGAATGCCGCCCTCGGCATCGGGTTGGCGTGGACGATCGGGTTGCCGGGCATTGGTTTGGCGACCGCCGTCGCCGCGACCGCGAACGCCGTGATTCTGGGCGCGCTGCTCAGGCGCAGCTGGGGTGGGTTGTTTGACTCCCAGACCTGGCGCGCAGCGGGTCGCATGCTTGGTGCGGCGATCATTGCTGGGCTGGCAGGGGTGATGCCCTACCTTCGGATCATGGATCGTTGGTCCGAATGGTCGCTTGGAGAACGAGCCGGCGCCACACTCGCACTGTATCTCGGCGTGGCGGTGGTGTACTTCATCATCGCGGCGATTCTGCGAGTCGATGAGATCGACCGGTTGTTCGGCCGGAGGAGTTGAATGGGGTTCATCCACGCCGCGTTCCACGAACCCCAAACCCGCATCCACCGCATCGCCCAGACGATCGTCTGGGGAATGATCATCCTGTCCGTGGTTACGCTGGCAATGGAGTTGATGACCGATGCCGGAGTGCCCCGACCCACGTGGGTGGCCAACCTCGATCGCGCCATTCTGACGTTCTTCGCGATCGAGTTGGTCCTGAGGGTCGGTTCGTTCCGGCCACCGGAGTTGACGCTCTTCGATCGCTCCCTCATGGGTCGACTCAAGACCCACGTGCTTGGTCGCCTCCGCTTCTGCCTGAAACCCTTGATCATTATCGACATCGTCACCGTGGCGGCGCTGGTGCCTGCGTTGCGTGGCCTGCGTGTACTGCGACTGTTGCGGCTAATCCGGACGGCGGAGCTTTTTCGCTACAGCCGGCCATTTGGCGGACTCGGGCGGGCGTTTCGCGAGAGCTCCTTGCTGTTCGCCTTTGCCCTAATCGTGCTTGGCGTGACGGTTGTCCTGGGGGGCTCGACGGTGACGCTCGTCGAGCGTGAGGTGAACCCGACAGTTGACTCCCTTGGAGATGGGATTTGGTGGGCTCTCGTCACGATCACGACGGTCGGATTTGGCGATATCACCCCGGTCACGACGTTGGGTCGCATGATCGGGGGAGTGTTGATGGTCGCCGGACTCTTCAATCTGGCCTTGTTTGCGGGGATCGTCGGCAACACCTTGGTAGGCGTTGTATTGACGCTTCGGAAGGAGCAGTTTCGAGTGAGCGATTACACCGGTCATGTCGTTGTTTGTGGCTACGATGCCGGCGTCCGGGTTCTGCTAGATGCGCTGCGACAGGAGTTCGACCCCTCGCAGACCGCTCTGGTCGTGTTCGGCGCGGGCGCTAGGCCGGAAGACCTCCCGCCCGATTTTATGTGGGTGAGCGGCGATCCGACGAAGGAGAGCGAGTTTGGCAAGGTGCGCCTGACACACGCGCGCGCGGCAGTGCTGGTGGCTCGGCGGGGCGTGCTGCCGCAACACGCGGATGCGGTGACGATCCTGACGGCATTCACGATTCGATCCCATTTGCTAGCCCATCAGGAATCTCACCCGCGTCGCGAACCGTTGTACATCGCAGCCGAGATCCTCGATAGCGAAAACGTCGGTCACGCCATGTCGGCTGGTGCCGACGAGGTGATCGAGACGACTCGGCTGGGTTTCTCGCTCCTGTCCCACGCGGTGTCGATGCCAGGGACGGCATCGGTCATGAGCCAGGTCGCGACGATTGGTGCCCACAGCATCTTTGTCGCCTCGCTTCCCACTGATATCCCGGTCCCAACATCGTTTGGCGACGTCGTCCAGCGTATTAAGCAATCCTCTGGCGCGTTGGTGATCGGCCTTAGAAATCCGGAGACCGGTGACCATGTCGTCAATCCAGCCGATACGACCGAGATCGATCGCAACTCGCAAGTCATCTATCTGGCAGAGGGGCCAGTGCTTCAGGAGGCTTGATCGTTCTCGGTCTTGTCTCGTAGCGGGCGTACCTTTAGTAGGGTGATGAGTCGGATAAGCGAGAAGGTCGCCCGTTTGCCCCGCAAGCCCGGGGTGTACCTGTTCAAGGATAAAGACGGTGCGGTCCTGTATGTCGGCAAGGCTGCCGATCTGCGCGGTCGCGTCCGGTCCTACTTGCAGCCCCCAGAAGCGCTGCCCGACAAAACGCGCGTGCTCATGCGTCATGCGGCCGACGCTGATTACTTGGTCACCGACAGCGAAGTAGAGGCGTTGCTTCTCGAATCGAACCTGATAAAGGAGCACAACCCACGCTTCAACATCCTTCTGCGAGATGACAAATCGTATCCGTACATCAAGGTCACATTGCAGGAGGACTTCCCCCGGGTGTTCGTGACGCGCCGCGTCGTCGACGATGGTGGCAGGTACTTTGGACCCTACGCGCACGTGAAGTTGCTGAGGCGCAATCTGGCGTTCGTAAAAGAGCTCTTCCCAGTACGTTCGTGCCGCTACGACCTGCTTCGCGAGCGACCGTCCCGGCCTTGTCTTGACTACCACATCGATCGTTGCGACGCGCCGTGTGTTGAATACGTGTCCAAGAGGGAGTATCGGTCGATGATCGATGATGTCGTCGCGTTTCTCGAGGGTGACACGAAGGCCGCAGCCAAGCGACTGGAAGCACGCATGTTGAAGGCCGCCGAGCTGCTGCAGTTCGAACGTGCGGCCGGTTATCGGCGTCAGCTTGACGCGATGCAGGAGATCAGTGAGCGCCAGCGTGTGTCGGGCTTGTCGGGTGACGATCGTGACATGGTCGGCCTGGCCCGCGATCAGAATGAAGCGTGCGGCGTGATCCTGCGCGTACGCGATGGGCGGGTGATGGGGAAGGAGCACCACGTCCTGGGGAACGTTGCCGGCGCCAGCGATGGCGAGGCGCTGTCGTTGTTTCTTACCCGGTACTATTTGCGAGCCGATCGTTTCCCGCCGCAGTTGTTGGCGCCATTTGACTTCGACGATCGGTCGCTGGTCGAGACCGCGATCCGCCAACAGGCAGGCCACGCAGTCGAGATCCACGTGCCGCAACGCGGTGAGAAGGCGAAGCAAGTCAAGCTGGCGGCGCGAAACGCCCGCTACCAGCTCGAGGAGCGCCGACTAAGAGAGCAGAACGAAACGGAGCGGGCGTCGGAGGCGGTGGTGGAATTGAAGGGCAGCCTCGGGTTGGCACGCACGCCACGCCGGATCGCTTGTGTGGACATCTCGACAATCCAGGGTGAAGACAGCGTCGGCTCCGTGGTGACGTTCCTGAATGGCGCGCCTCGAAAAGCCGGCTACCGCCGCTTCCGCGTGAAGTACGCCGAGGGGCAGGACGATTTCGCGATGATGGCGGAGGTGGTCGAGCGATACTTCCGCGGTCTTCTGGACCACGACGAGCCGTTGCCAGATCTGCTGTTGATCGATGGTGGGAAGGGACAGCTCAATGCCGCCCGTGCGGTGCTGGAAGAGCTCGGCGCACTGCCTGATCTCGACGTCGCTGGTCTGGCGAAGCGCGAAGAAGAGATCTACCTGCCCGGACGCAAAGAGCCCGTGTGGTTACCTCGTCGATCGCGGGGGCTGCAGACGATGCAGCATATTCGCAACGAGGCTCACCGGTTTGCGGTGTCGTATCACCGCAAGCTTCACAGTCGGCGCCTGATCGGAAGCGAGCTTGACGACATCCCCGGAATCGGTCCCAAGCGGCGAGCCACCTTGCTGCACCACTTTCAGTCGGTCGATCGATTGCGCCACTTGCCCGCCGACGAGATCGCCAAGATTCCTGGATTCTCGATCGCACTCGCCGAGCGAGTGAAGGCGGCGCTCGAGTGACACCCGAGGCGCTGACCTCAGCGGTCAAATCCCACGCGCTGGATCTGGGTTTCGATGTCGTGGGCGTCGCTGCCGCCGACCGTGTCCGGGACGCCTCTCGTCTCGCCGACTGGCTAAACCGTGGTCACCACGCAAGCATGGATTGGATGGCTAGCTACTTCGAGAAGCGGGTCGATCCGCGCGAGCTGGTGCCCGGGTGTCGTTCGGTCGTATGCGTCGGCTTGTTGTATCGACAAACGGGTAGCGGGCCTCAGCCGGACAGCGTCGCTGTGGCTACCTACGCGTGGGGGGAGGACTACCATAGAGTTCTCAAAGCCAAGCTCCATGCGTTGCTGGCACACGGTAGAACACTTGACGCGAGCTTCGACGGCCGAGCGTTCACTGACTCGGCGCCGGTCATGGATAAGTATTGGGCCGAACGCGCGGGTTTGGGTTGGCGCGGCAAGAACACCAATCTGATCAATGTTGACTTGGGGTCGTTCCTGTTCCTGGGGGAGCTGCTGGTCACCGCCGCGCTCGTACCCGATACGCCCGGGATTGATCACTGCGGCACCTGCACAAGCTGTATCGAAGCTTGTCCGACCGGGGCGCTCATCGAGCCCTATGTGCTCGACTCGGCGCGCTGCATCGCGTACCAGACGATCGAACATCGGGATGAGCTGTCCGTTGAGGAAGAAGAGGGACTCGGCAATTGGCTTTTCGGTTGCGACGTCTGCCAAGATGTGTGTCCCTGGAATCGTGGTGGTCCGGTCGTCGACGAGCCGCGTTTCAAGCCACGCCGCGAAGCGTGGCCAACCGATCTCGACGGTGTGCTCGGGGTGACCGAGGGTGACTTTGTCAGCCGCTTTGGAGATACCGCGATTGAGCGAACCCGGCGTCGGGGTTTGGTGCGCAACGCAGCGATCGTGGCCGGGAACACCGGGCTCGGCTCAATGTCTGCACTGGAACGCGCGGCGGCCGACAGTGATCCAGTTGTGGCAGGCGCTGCCATGAGAGCGCTCGATCGGAGGCGCCTGCAGTACACCGAGGCCGATCAAACATGTTGACCGTTCGCCAGTACGCGGTTGGACCGTTTCAATCCAACGCCTACTTGGTGTGGGAAGCTGCTCCAGGCGAGGCGTTGTTGGTCGATGCTTGCGCCGAGGCACCCCGCCTGTTGCGGGAACTCCACAGGCATGAGTTGACTTTGACGGCAATTTTGCAGACTCACGCGCACGCCGATCACATCGCAGCACTGCCGGATGTGGTGGCCGCGACAGGAGCCCCAGTGTACTTACATCCAGACGCGCGACCGATGCTGACCAGCGCCGAGGAGAACCTTTCTGCTCTAGCGGGCATGCCGGTCACGGCGCCGGTCGAAACGCTCGATGTGGCGGAGGGCGACGAGCTCCGTCTGCTTGGCCACGAACTGAAAATCTACCACACACCGGGGCACGCGCCGGGAAGCGTGTGCTATCACTTTGTCGACGACGGCATCGTATTCACCGGCGACGCGCTGTTCGCCGGGTCGATTGGCCGGACCGACTTCCCGGGTGGCTCCTACGAGTTGCTGGTCGAGAGAATCAAAACCAAGCTCCTCGTGCTTCCGGACGACACCGAGGTTTACTCGGGCCACATGGGCCCGACCACGATCGGCCATGAACGGGAGACGAACCCGTTCCTATAGTATGAAGCGTGCTCTTGAGCGATACACGGAGTTCCTGCTGCTCGAGAAGGGTTTGGCGAAGCGCACCATCGATGCGTACCGGGCTGACATCGAGCGCTATCAGTCGTTCGCGTCAGAGACCGGTGGTGATCCCGAACAGCGAGACACGGTTCGAGCCTATTTGAGCGAACTCGAGCGCCAACACATGAAAGCATCGACGGTGGCGCGCAGACTGACCGCGCTGCGCGGGTTCTATACATTCCTGGCTGCGGAGGACAGCACGGCGACGAATCCGACCGAGGCGATCGATGCCCCCCGACGCGGTCAGCGGCTTCCGACCGTGCTGAGCCTGGAGGAGGTCGAGCGGATCATCGACGCGGTGGGAGGTGACGAACCCTTCCCGCTGCGCGATCGGGCGATGCTCGAGTTTCTCTATGGAACCGGAGTTCGGATCTCGGAGCTGATCGCCGTTCAGCTTGAGGAATTCGACTGGACGGAGCGAACCGTCCGACTCGTTCCCGTCCGACGCCGGGTGCGACGGCGGGACGCGAGCATCGACGTCGAGTTAGCCGGTCCCAAGGGCGAGAAGGTGCGTGTGGTGCCGGTCGGACGGCGTGCGATCGAGACCGTGGTCAAATACGTCGAAGATGAGCGGGTTTCGCTAAAGGGCGCCGAGACCCAGGGCGTCCTGTTTCTGAATTTCCGCGGTCGCCCGTTATCGCGGATGGGCGCGTGGAAGATCATTCGGCGGTACGTTCGGCGGGCAGGAATCGACAAGAATGTTACGCCGCACACGTTTCGCCATACCTTTGCCACCCATTTGCTCGATCGTGGCGCCGACTTGAGGGCGGTTCAGGAGATGCTTGGTCACGCTGACATAACGACGACGCAGATCTATATGCATGTCGACCCCCCGTATCTCAGGGCCGAGCATCGCCGGTATCACCCCCGCGCGTGAGATCTGTGCGCCGTACCATAATGGCGGTGGGCTTGTGGTTGGTGGCGACCGCGTCGGATGCGGTGGCGCAGCAGCCAGTCATCACGGTCGATCCTGAAATCCCGACCGCGATCCGTGAACGCATCGACGCGGCGCTGAGCGGTGTCGATCCTGTCTCGATCGCCGATAGCGTCTTCGTCCCGCGCGAGTTGACCCACGAAGGGGCGCTCGTTCAAGTCGGCGGCACGGTGATTCTCGAGGGACGGGTGACCGGCGACGTTACCGCGATCGATAGTCAGGTCTACGTGCGACCCGGAGCGGTGGTCGAAGGTCGGCTTACGATGCTCGCCGGCGCGCTCTTCGGGTCGACGCTGGCGACGGTCCGGGGTGGCGAGGAGTGGGTGCGCGATGCGCCACTCGGGGTTGTCACCGATGGCGACGGCAATATCCAGATCGTCTACGTCGAGCCAGAGCGGCCGTTTCCGATCGAACCCAAAGGCTTTTTTGGCTTTGTCCCACATCACTACACCGGCGTCAACGGTTTGGAGTTCAGCCTGGCGGTTGGACTCAGGCAGCGACCGGAGTGGCCGCGCACGAAGCTCGCCGGCGGGCCGGTGTTTCGTACCGCTCGGGGCGATGTCGGCTGGGACGTCGAGCTCGCCCGTGAGCTGCGTGAAAATGCCGAGATCGGTGTGCGGACCTACTCGATTACCGATACCAGCCAGCGGTGGCATCGGTCTGACCTGGGCAACTCGGTGCGATCGCTGTTTCTTGCCGACGATGATCGGCTGTACTTCGAGCGGGAGGGCTATGAAGCGTGGGCATCGATGTCGCCGGCTCCCAAGGTGCGCCTTGGTATCCGCTGGCGCGACGATGACTTTGACAGTCTCGAGACCGAGAACCCGTTCGCGTTTTTCGGTGGCGATGAAGACTGGCGGATCAATCCGCCGATCACGCCAGGGGGGGGTCGGGCGTTGGGCACCCGGCTCACGTTTGACGCGCGCAATTCGCCCCGGTTCGCGACGCGTGGCGTGTACGCCGACGTGCAATACGATCACTGGGGCTTTGGTGGCGATTTCGAGTTCGATTGGGCGCAGGCCGAGGCGCGCGGGTACCTGCCGACCAACGGAGAGTCGTTCGCAGCGATGCGCGTGGTCGCCGGTGGACGATTGGGTGGTGGCGATAGCCTGGAACCGCAGTTTCTTTATAGCCTCGGCGGTCGCCGGACGGTGGTTGGCACCTCCGCCCTCTCCGAACAGTTGACCGGCGATCGGATGCTCATCGCCAACGTGCGCTACCACCTGGCTTTGCCGAGCCCAATAGAACGCTTTGAGCACTTCTACGCGGTGGGTCTGTTTGATATTGGAGATGCCTGGTTCCCCGGCGGTTCGTTCAACTCCAACGTTGGGGTTGGCGGAGGTGTGGCGTTCCACGGCCCCGTTCGGTATCTAGGCGCCTTCGTAGCCTACGGCGTCGACTCAGAGGAATGGAAGTTCTACGGCATGATCTCGCCTTGGTTCTAGCGGCGATCCCAGCTCGCTACGCGGCCAGACGCTTTCCTGGCAAGCCCCTGGCCGAGATCTCCGGCCGACCGATGATCGCGTGGGTGGCAGAGTTGGCCGGCCGGGCCGAGACCGTAGACGAAGTGATCGTGATCACCGACAGTGTCGCCATCGCCGCGGCGGCTGAAACGGCTGGAGCCAAGGCCGTGATCAGCGAGTGCCCGGCGACTTCGGGCAGCGACCGTATCGCGCAATTGCTCGAGCTGGATCCTGCGGCCGGTAGGGCCACCGTCATCGTCAACGTGCAGGGGGACGAGCCGCTTCTCGAGCCGGCCGCGATCGATGCCGCCGTTCGTGCACTTGATGCCGATTCTGAAGTCGATATCGCGACCCTGGTGCGGCCGTTCCGCACCGACGATCGCGCCGACGATCCGGATCTCGTCAAAGCGGTGATCGGCGAGGATGGGCGGGCGCTCGGTTTTCAGCGCACACCGGTATCGGACAGCGAGGCGTCACGCGTTCACGTCGGTCTGTACGCCTATCGGCGGAGCGCCTTCGATCGCTTTGTGGCTGCGCCACCCTCAAAGTCGGAATCAGCCGAGCAGCTCGAGCAGCTGCGTGCCCTCGAGCTGGGGTTGGTGATTCAGTGCGTCGAAGTCGAGACGGCGGCGATCGGCGTGGACACACCGGCTGATTTGCGCCGCGTGGAGGCCGCGCTGCGACAACTCGACGCGGAGCGTATCTCGCCTTAAATTCATAATTTACCTGGACCGAAGAACGCTGGTGCGCTGATGCCCGACCGCGACCCCACGAAATACGTCTTCGTGACCGGAGGGGTCGTGTCCTCGCTTGGCAAGGGCATCGCCGCCGCGTCGCTCGGGATGCTTCTCAAAGCGCGCGGGCTCTCGGTCACGATCCAGAAATTCGATCCCTACATCAATGTCGATGCGGGCACCATGAGCCCGTTCCAGCATGGCGAGGTGTTCGTCACCGATGACGGTGCCGAAACGGACCTCGACCTTGGCCACTACGAGCGATTCATTGATCGATCGCTGTCCCAGGCGAACAACGTCACCACCGGGCGGATCTATCAGAGCGTGATCGCGAAGGAGCGCCGCGGTGACTATCTCGGTGCAACGGTTCAGGTCATTCCGCACATTACGGATGAGATCAAGCGGGCGATCACCCGGCTGCCCGAGCAGGAACCGGATATCGATGTGGTGATTACCGAGATTGGCGGCACCGTGGGCGACATCGAGAGCCAACCGTTCCTGGAGGCGATTCGCCAGTTTCGGCTCGAGGCGGGACCGCACAACGTGTGTTTTGTTCACGTTACCCTGGTGCCCTACATCAAAGCCGCCGAGGAGCTGAAGACCAAGCCGACCCAACATTCGGTGCGCGAACTACGGGCGATTGGCATCCAACCCGACATTCTCCTGGCGCGGTGTGACGCGCCGCTAACGACCGAGATGCGGCGCAAGATTGCTCTGTTCTGCAATGTGTCCGTCGAGGCGGTGATCCCTGCCCGCGACGTGGCATCGATCTATCAGGCTCCATTGGCGCTTCACGAGTACGGCGTTGCTCAATTGGTGGTCGACCGACTTGGCCTCGAGCGACCGGGACCGAACCTCGACGATTGGCAACGCATGGTCGACCGGATCTACCACGCCGAAACTGAGCTTAAGATCGCGATCTGTGGCAAGTACGTGGATTTGCGTGATTCATACAAATCGATTGAGGAAGCGCTCGTCCATGGTGGGATCGCGAACGATGTAGAGGTGCGAATTCGATGGGTAAATGCCGAGGATGTGACCGCGGATAACGTGGAATCGAAGCTGGGCGACGTCGACGCTCTGCTCGTACCACCGGGATTTGGTGAGCGTGCGATCGAGGGGATGATTCGGGCGATCGAGCAAGCTCGTCGAACCCAGATGCCGTTCTTCGGCATCTGTCTTGGTATGCAGTGCGCCACGATCGAGTTTGCCCGGCACGTCTGTGGACTTGACGGCGCAACCTCGTCGGAGTTCGACCCGGATGCCGCGCACCCAGTTATCGCGCTCATGCCCGACCAGGCCGATATCGAAGACAAGGGCGGAACGATGCGCCTTGGCGCGTACCCGTGTGTGCTCGAAGAGGGCAGTCTGGTGCGTCGGATTTACGAGACCGACCAGATAGATGAGCGACATCGCCACCGTTACGAGGTCAACAACGACTATCGTGACACCTTGAGGACGCGAGGGCTAAAGCTGAGCGGTACGTCGCCGGACGGTAGGCTGGTTGAGGTGCTCGAGCTGCCGGGTCATCCGTGGTTCATAGGTTGTCAGTTCCATCCGGATGTCAAGTCGCTCCCGCTGCGACCGCATCCGCTGTTCCGAGATTTCGTGCGCGCAGCGGTTGAGCACCGTGAACTTCGCGAATCCGGAGAGCCGGATGAGGTCAAGCGAGGCAAGCGGCAAGAAGTAACGACGTGATGTCGTCCCCCCTGGCGCCATGCCGGCCCGTCGTCTGCGGACCACACTCGCTTGGTGATGGGCGTTTGTTCGTGTTGGCCGGTCCCGACGTGTTGGAGAGTCGGGAGATGGCGCTCGAGACCGCACACGAGCTCAAGTTGGTTGCCGAAAGATTTGGTCTGCCTCTGGTCTTCAAGTCGTCGTATCTGAAGGCCAACCGGTCATCATCCCAAGCGTACGTGGGCCCCGGTCTTTCGCACGGCTTGGAGTTGTTGGCCGAGATCAAGGAAGCGACGGGGTTACCGGTGTTGACCGACGTTCACTCGATCGAAGAGGTGGAACCGGCCGCGCGAGTTGCCGACATGATTCAAGTGCCCGCGTTTTTGTCGAGGCAGACGTTCTTGATCCGAGCGGTTGCGGAGACGGGTCGGGTAGTGAACTTGAAGAAGGGACAGTTTCTGGCACCGGACGATATGAAGCTGGCGGTCGAGAAAGTAACGGCGGCGGGAAACGACCAGGTAATCGTGACCGAACGCGGGACGACGTTTGGCTACCACAATTTAGTGGTCGACATGAGATCACTGGGCCGTATGCGTGCGATCGGGGCGCCGGTGGTTTTCGACGCCACTCACTCGGTGCAGTTGCCGTCCGCTGCGGAGGGTGAATCTGGTGGCGAGCGCGAGTTCGTGGCGCTTTTGGCGCGAGCCGCGGTTGCAGCCGGTGTTGACGGTGTATTTTTGGAGACGCACCCAGATCCGAAGTCCGCGAAGTGTGACTCAGCGTCTCAGTGGCCGCTCGAGTCGTTTGCGGGCCTGATGGATACGCTTTTGGCCCTCCACGAGGTGTCGCGGCAAGGGGTGCCGGGGTGAGCGTGGATCTGGGTCGGATCCGAGCTCTCGCCTTCGATGTCGATGGGGTGTTGACGGATGGGACGGTCTACATCGGCGCATCGGGCGAGGAGATGAAACGATTCTCCGTCCAAGATGGGACAGCGCTCTATTGGTGCCGCCTGCTCGGTTACGAGCTGGCCTTGGTGAGCGGTCGTGAGTCGGGAGCGACCCGTCGCCGAGCCGAGGAACTCGGCATTCGTGCGGTGTATCAGGGGGTACGCGACAAACGAGATCGGCTCGAGTCGTGGGCTCTGGACCATGGTCTGGAGCTCGACGAGGTGCTCTACATGGGAGACGATCTCATTGATTTGCCGGTGTTTGACGCTGTGGGCGTCAGCGTAGCGCCAGCCAACGCGGTGGCCGAAGTACAAAGGCAGGCGGCTCACGTGACCAAGCGGTCCGGTGGTGACGGCGCTGTACGGGAGGCGATCGAGTGGTTGCTGTCGACGACCGATCGTTTGGACGAGGCGACCCAGCTATACCGCGACGAACTGTTTCGAAAAGTAGGCATTGATGCGGGCAACCCAGGACAAGACGACGACTGAGGTCGGTCCCGCCGAGTGGCTGGCTCGTGCGCGCCAGACGCTGGCCGTCGAATCGGCGGCGATCGCTGCCCTCGAGACGCGGCTCGGCCCATCGTTTGTCGACGCGGTCGAGACGCTGCATGCGTGTCGTGGACGGGCGATCGTCACCGGGATCGGCAAGAGTGGGCTGGTCGGCAGGAAGATCGCTGCTACGCTGACCTCGACCGGAACCCCGTCCATCTTCGTGCATCCTGCCGAGGGCGTTCACGGTGACTCGGGTGTGGCGATGGGTGGCGATGTCGTGATTGCTCTGTCGAAGAGCGGTGAAACCAGCGAGTTGTTCGACCTGCTGAGCGTATTCAAGCGTTTCGACCTGCCGCTGATTGCTCTGGTCGGATGCCCGGACTCGACGCTGGGACGACATGCTGATGCGGTGCTCGATTGCTCGGTCGATCAAGAAGCCTGCCCTCACGACCTGACTCCCACCGCATCGACCACTGCTATGATCGCGTTTGGTGACGCGCTGGCGATGGCTCTTCTCACGCGACGTGATTTCCGACCCGAGGAGTTCGCCCAGTTTCACCCCGGTGGAGGACTGGGGAAGCGACTCCTGCTAACCGTTGGCGATGTCATGACGGTCGGCGATGAGTGTCCCAGCGTTCCGACGAGCGCGACGATGCGCGAAGCGATTCTGGAGATGGCCCACAAACGGGGCACTGTTCCGGTGGTGGATGACGCCCGTCGCGTGGTTGGAGTGGTGACCAACGGTGACCTGATGCGGCTTATGGAGAAGACCGACCAGGTTTTTGCCATACCTGTCGAAGACGTGATGACTCGGAGTCCGCAGATCACCCGGACCGATGCGCTAGCCGCGGCGGCGGTCAACCAAATGGAGAACTTTGGAATCGTCGCGATGCCGGTGGTCGACGATAAACAGCGCTTGGTAGGGATCGTGCATCTCCACGATTGCATGCGAGCGGGTGTGGTTTGAATATCGCGTTTCGAGGTCTCGGCCTCGTCGCCGTGGCGGTGTGCCTCTTCGCGTGTAACGAGGAAGCACAGTTTCAAACTGTCGACCCGCCGATCGGCAGGCCGGATCTGCCGACCCCTGATCAGGTGGTCGAGAACGGCGAGCACTTGATTACGGAGCAGGGGGTCAAGAAGGCGCTGCTGACAGCCGAGCAGCTCTACTTCTACAATCAAACAGGCAAGGTCTTTGGGGACACCGTTCAAGTCGAGTTCTACGACGAAACCGGTGCTTTCGTGTCGCTGTTGACCGCCCAAACCGGTGAGATGGACCAATCCAGCCGTAAGATGATCGCGCGGGGCAACGTGTTCGTTCGCGGTAGAGACTCGACCATCAAGACCGAGGAGCTTCACTACGATCCCCAGGGCAACCGGATTTACAGCCAAGTCGAGACCGAGATTAACCAACGTGGCAACGTGATTCGCGGACGCGGTGTCGAATCCGATCCCGCGTTGAAGGAGGTTAGGGTCCAGGGCGGCTCGGCCGTGCTGCGATCCGAGCCGGAGCTCGGGCCCAAGTCGAACCCAACACCGCCGGACAGCCCCGCTACTGACGCCCCGGCAGCGGCCCCCGGTGACTCCAGCTAGAGACCACCGGGCGATCGTCCTCCGGGCCTGGTGGCCGCGCCTGCTCTTTCTGGTGATCGCTCACGCGGCGCCGTTGGCGGCGCAGGAGGACGACCCAGTCGTGATCGATCACGCCAATGTCATTCGCCGAGTGGAGGAGGGCGATTCGCTGACGTACTTCCTGGAGGGCAACGTGCGTGCGCATCGTGGGCCGGTCAGAATGCGCAGTCAGTTGGCCACCATCTATCGCCAGTCGGGGATCGCCGACTTCCAACGGAATGTCCGTTTCTGGGATCAGACGACCGAGATCTTCGCCGATCAGGTGGTCTATGAGGAGTTGACAAACGTGGCGGTTGCCACGGGTAACGTTCAGATGATCGATCGGGATAGCGGCTCGCAGGTCGTGGCTGATACGGTGCACTACTTTCGCGATGAGAAGTTGATTATCGCTCGGCCCAGGCCGCATGGCACATTGCTCGGCAGTGACTCGACCGCGCAGAGTGATCCGTTCGACGTGTACGCGGATGAGATGCGGTTTCGCAGCGACTCCGTGGGCTCGACCGTGGTGGCCGTGCGGCGGGTGCTGATCGAGCGAACCGACTTGACCGCGTTGGCCGACAGCTTGATCTATGACGATGCCTTAGAGACGGTCGCTCTGCGCATAAGCCCCCAGGTCGAAACGAAGGAGACCTTTTTGAATGCCGATCGGATCGATATCCATATGACCGAGAGTGAGATTGAATCGCTGGTCGCGGTCGAGGGAGCCCGGACGATCGACAAGACGGACTCAATTCCGGATCTCGTTCCTGCTGCTTTCGAGCACGTGAGCCAGACATCGTATCTCGAGGGCGACAGCATCTACATTGCGTTCGAGGACGGGGGGATCGACTGGTTGGTGGCACAGGGGGGAGCGCGTAGCCTCAACTACACGCGGGAGTCGCCGCCCGGTACGATCGAGACCTGGAGCGTCAACTATCTGCTCGGCGAACGACTGCGGCTCAACTTCCGCGGGGATACACTCGATCAAGTTATGGCGAGCGGGGGCCACCGTGGGCTCTACCGCAGCGAGGACGTGCGCGTCGGAGGCGTCGAGCGGCGGCCCAGCGAGCCGATTCCACTTCCGGACCTCTCTGCGACCGTCGGGTTGATCCAAGCGACACGCCGACGTTCGGAAGATCGGAGGCGCGGTTGAGCGAACGAACATCCGAAATCGCCGGTCACGCACCAAGCGAGGGCGCGTCGGTCCTGCCGAGTGTCCAGCCGCGACCTGATTCGCTTCTGAAGGCCCAGAACCTGGCCAAGCGCTACGGCAAGCGGAAGGTCGTCGACAACGTGACGCTCGAAGTGCATCCCGGCGAGGTCGTCGGTCTATTGGGGCCCAACGGTGCAGGAAAGACGACCACGTTCTACATGATCGTTGGGCTCATCAAACATTCCCAGGGTCGGATCTTTCTCGATGGCGAGGAAATCACGGATAAGCCGATGTTCCGCCGGGCGAGGCTTGGAATCGGTTATCTGTCTCAGGAGCCTTCGGTGTTTCGCAAGTTGACGGTCGAAGAGAACATCCGGGCGATCCTCGAAACCTGTGGTCTATCCCGTGAGGAGCAACTCCAGCGACTCGAGGTCTTGCTCGATGAGTTGGGTCTGCGACGGGTTCGGGGAACCCGCGCCTATGCGCTCTCGGGCGGGGAACGACGCCGGCTCGAGATCACACGCGCTCTGGTTACCAAGCCCCGTTATATGTTGCTCGATGAGCCGTTTGCCGGTGTCGACCCGATCGCCGTGGATGACCTTCAGGGAATCGTCTCTACGTTGCGGGATCGAGGGCTGGGGATCCTCATCACTGATCACAATGTCCGCGAAACGCTCGAGATCACCGACCGCGCGTACCTCCTGTACGACGGCCGAATCTTGAAGTCCGGTGACGCTCAGACGCTCATCAACGACCCCGAGGCGAGACGGCTCTACCTGGGGGAGGACTTCCGGCTGTAGCCGACGGCGGTTCGACGTTCCGACGCCCCCCACCAAGGGCCGAAAAGCCCGGGTTCGGGTTGAACTCCCAACCCCGTCCTGGTACAATGAATCGTTGGCACGGTTCCTGCGGTAGATCGGTGCACCTCTCGTTTCGTGCGCCATCGATCGTTGACCTCTACCCCGTGGGTGTAGATGGCACTGAGACAACAGCTTGCGATGAGCCAAAAGCAAGAGATGAGAATGAATCCACGCTTGTATCAGGCGATGGACTTACTGTATTTGCCTCTCCTCGAGCTCGAACAACACCTCAAACAAGAGTTGACCGCCAATCCATTCCTCGAGATGACCGAACCCGAGGAAGAGTTCGCCGAACAAGAAGAGGAAGCCGAGGAGCCGGACGAAGAGGAAGATGAGATTGACTGGGAGGCGATTCTGCTCGACGGCTTTGACTCCGGCTATCGCAGCGGTTCAAATCACGAAGACATCGAGTCATATGAGCGTGTTCCGCACACCACGATCGATTTATGGAGCCATTTGCTTCAGCAACTCCACCAGGCCAACGGCTACGCCGATGGGGAGCTGCGGATCGCCGAAGAGATTATTGGCAACATCAACGAGGATGGATTCCTCACCTGCCCGCTCGAAGACATCGCGGAGTCGCTCTCGGTTTCGATAGATGAGGTGGATCGCGCGTTGACCAGAGTACAGAAGTTCGACCCGATCGGGGTGGCTGCCCGCGATCTCCGGGAGTGCTTGCTGTTGCAGATCGCGGATCACATGGGCGCCGATAGCTTGGCCTACCGCATCGTGGACTTGTATTTCGACGAGCTGTCAACACACAAGTACCACGATATCGCGCGGGCGTTGGGCATCACGCCGGTTGAGGTACAGGACGCCGCGGATCAGATCGCGATGCTGGATCCAAAGCCAGGTCGTAAGTACCTGGACCTACCGCCGAACTACGTAACACCGGACCTCGTGGTGGACGAAATAGAAGGCGAGTATGTAGTAACTCTGAATGACGGGAACCTTCCGCGGCTGCGAATAAGCCACACTTACCAACAGTTAGCTCGGAACGGTGAGTTCAAGGGGCGGGCGAAGGAGTTCGCCCAGAACAAGCTAAACAGCGCCAATTGGATCATTCAAGCGATCGAGCAACGTCGCCAGACAATGCTCAAGGTGATGTACGTGATTCTCGATCGGCAGCGCGAGTTCTTTGAAGGTGGAATCCGCTTCCTGAGGCCCTTGACCCTGAAAGAAGTTGCTGTTGAGATTGGCATGCATGAGTCGACCGTAAGTCGGGTGACGAATGAGAAGTTTGTGCAGTCACCACGTGGCGTATTCCGGTTGAAGTTCTTCTTTTCGAGCGGGCTTTCGACGGAGGAGGGTGAGAGTGTCTCGGCGCGCGGCGTCAAAGCCCGAATCTCCGAGATGATCGGCGACGAGGACCCCCGCAAGCCATTGACCGATCAGCAGATCGTGGAGCTACTGCATGGGGAAGGTGTCAACATCGCCCGCCGTACGGTTCAGAAGTACCGCGACCAGCTCGGGATCCTTTCCTCACGCTATCGCAAACGCGTATAATCGCGCAGACAACATTCTCGCCCACCAATAGCGCGATCTTTCCAATGGAAGGAGCGCCTGTAAATGAAGGTCACGCTCAGCGTTCGTCACGGCGACGTACCTG
>Ga0255058_10000460_pt1 | contig 23812 bp, 44 predicted proteins | sample Cases_109_9_MG_FD_188637 | JGI IMG/M metagenome (GOLD analysis project Ga0255058, IMG submission 188637) | Seawater microbial communities from Amundsen Gulf, Northwest Territories, Canada - Cases_109_9 | ecosystem: Environmental > Aquatic > Marine > Gulf | place: Canada: Northwest Territories... | reverse complement strand
GTCGGCAGGTCTCGACACGGTGTCCGAGTTAGTCGCGAGCATCGAGGAGATCTTCAGCGATAGCGCGAAGGGTACGACACTCGCAACGGTGCACAAGGCGAAAGGCCTCGAAGCTCCGCGAGTGTTCATCCTCGAACCTGACCTGATGCCGTCGCCATGGGCACGCAAGGAATGGCAGCAAGAGCAAGAGCGCAACCTGCAGTATGTGGCAGTGACGCGAGCGCTTGAGACCCTGGTCTATCTGCCGCTGAGCATCGTCGGATAGTAACGCTACTGAGGAACTGCGTGCGATTACACGGGAGCTGCAACAATGCGGCTCTCGTTTCGCATTGTTGCGGAGTGTTCGGAAAGTGTTGCAGCTGAAAGCCCCGTCTCATGCGGGTGTTGCAGTGTTACTGGTGTTGCAGGGTTCTCTCTCTCCCTCTCTCTCGCCTCCCTCCTTATAGATACTACCCCTCCCCCTCTACCTAACACTGTAACACTGCAACACTAATGCAGAAGACTGAAGGAATGCGGGGTGTAGCCTCGCGGTGGTGTTACGGGGGTTGCAACACTGCGGGAACACTGCAAGTGATGGACCTGCCCACACGTCCCCACGCCAGTCAATCCAGGGCTGCGCCCATAGGGGGATCCCCGAGATACGCTCCCGTGGAGATGTAAGCAGTTTGTAAGTACCACTTGACAAGCGCTCCCGAGTATGTTATAATGGTTTCACTTTCACAGAAAGCGAAACAGGCCACAAACATGACGACACTCCTGAACATCGACGCAAACGCTAAAACGGTCAAGGGTCAAAAACTTGGCTTCATCACTGCCATCCTCTACCTCGCGCCCTACCTGAGCAGCGGTCGCAATGTCTGCCCGATGGCGGACATCGCGAAGTGCCACGAGGGATGCCTCAACACTGCGGGTCGCGGTGGCATCGCAAAAGCTGGCGCGCTCATCGCTACCGATGGCGGCATGCTTCCGGACAACACCATCCAACGCGCACGCCTCAAGCGTACCGCGATGTACTGGGATGACCGGACCAACTTCATCCATACGCTGGCACGCGAGATCGCGGCATTCATCAAGAAGGCTGAGCGCTTGAACCTGACGCCAGTGATCCGGCTCAACGGTACCAGCGACATCCAATGGGAGCGCGGGCACGAGGTGCTCTGGAATGACTGGGTACACGACAGCATCTTCGAAGCCTTCCCCGACGTGCAGTTCTACGACTACACCAAACTACCGGCGCGCTTCGCACGCGAACTGCCAGCCAACTATCACCTGACCCTGAGCAATAGCGAGGCATCGCCCGCGTATGCTCGCAAGGTCCAGGCTGCGCATCGCAAGCATAACGCTAGCGTGGTATCGGTAGGATCCAAAGAGATGTACACCGCGATGGTTGCAGCGGGTGGTGTCGATGGCGATGCCAATGACCTACGCTTCCTTGACCCAGCTGGCTCGATGGTCTGGCTCAAGGCGAAAGGCAAAGCACGCAAAGACACGAGCGGGTTTGTCATCCGCTAACACGGGAGCGCACACAAGCACACGCCTCGGCCCACGGGTCGGGGCTTTGCTTTGCCTGATCACTAACAAGCCAACGCACGCACGCCCGCGCCTACCATGCGCAGCGTCGCAAGTCAAGCGCTACCGTGGTATCCTTACAAAGTACTTACAAACTAAGAGCGGATGGCTAGATACAAAGCGCTTACAATAAAGGTGGCACCCCGCACAAATACAGGCATACCTGGCACGATCCGTGCCTTGCCATTTTAATATTTTTTTTGTGGTATCATCAGACCCCCCCTGTTGCACGGGAGCGTTACCATTGGAAATTTGCGATTGCACGTACTGGCAGTACGCCACGTACTTTCTCGGTGGCTTGTCTGCCAGCATGATCATTGGGTCTTTCATCTCGACACGCCGCTTTAGATGAAGCGACCGGCTGCACCACCTCCTCCGATAGCGTTCGATGGTGAGACGTACGACTACCCCATCGATTTCAGGCGCATGGATACGCTGTCCATTCGGGTCTGGGCGTTCATGGTGGACAATCGTTGGCACTACCCAGCTGAGATGGAGGATCATTTCGACAACAAACACACCTGGGCTTCGATCTCTGCGCGTGCGCGGGACTTCAGGAAAGAGAAGTGGAACGAGAATCTGATGCTTTCCGAACCTCGCGGCAAAGGCTTATTTCGGTACCAGCTGATCCCGAGAGGTTCCGCTTACTGGCATGCGATGGATCCAGATGAACGGGAGCGCTTATTAGAGGAGCAGCGCAACCGGAGATTTTATGAGAAGATCGCGTGGGTTCAGGAACGAGTGGAAGTTGCGATCAGCTTTCTGCGCGCCAACAATTCGAGTCGCGCACTGAAGGTACTGGAAGGGATCTACCATGAAGAATAAGGCACGGCGCGGACGGCACGAGGTCACCACGGTTGAGACACCCTGGTTCAAGGCTCGTCGCATCGCTACCCGCAAACGGAACAAGCAACAGAAGGCATCGAGGAAGAAGAACCGATGAGTGATCACATAGCAATGGCTCTATCCGTCACCGCATTCAATCAGGCTATCGACGATTTGGAAGCACCTACCTACATCATCCGCACGTCGCCCGTCCAGTACAGTTACGCCGAAGTGATCTTTTCGGGGATCTGGCGCGTCGCTGTTGTGTCAGATGATGAATTACATGCGACCGAATGGCAGGTTGAACGCTACGACAACGGGAAGCTCGTCGATAAATTTTTCAACGACGGGCTGTGAAGAGCTACGAGGGTGTTCGCGGATTGGGTGGCGTGCGCGTCGTCGTCACCGAGCATGGGAAGACAATTGCAACGACCGCGCCGTTTTTGACGTGGAGGGATGCAGAACAATGGGAGCGAGAGCAGATGAGTGATGACATGGCGACGATGCCGGTACCCGAGCTGGTGGCGGGCATTCGTGAGAAGATTCAGGACATGCAGCCGCTGCAAGCGCTGGTGATGGGGCTCCTTTCAGGGCGACTCATGACGGAGTACGAGCGTGCGGAAGCGCTACAGTGTAAGATCGATGGCTGTTTCGCAAAAGGCAGTGGATCCTGCAGCGAGGTGGATGATGGATGATGAGATCATGGCGCTGATTGCGAAGTCGCGAGTGAATGCGAAGAAGGCGATGATCTGTTCGGGAATCGCAGTGCTCTTTGCGCTCACTGCGGTGATCATCCAGATCGTGGTGAGGTTCACATGAAGTGCGTGCACCCTCTTTGTGAGCAGGACAGCTGCGGTGCGGTGATCAATGATCGGGACGTGTGTAAGGATCATATCGATTGGGCGATGTCGGCTGCATTCGCGCCGATGCGCCAAGCCTTCGATAAGGTTTTCGGCACGGAGGACGCTCCCGTGGAACACAAAATTGAGAAACGCTGTCCGCACGACGAGCAGATTTGTCGCCATGAGTGCGAGGGTGATGATTGCTGGCGCGAGTTGGACGGATCATGACTGTTGAAGCGTGTCCCGGTGCTAACGGCTTAGACTGCGTCAATGGTTGGCTCTACTCCAGCGTCAACATGATGATCTTCCCTACCAACAAGAAATGTCCAACGTGCAGTACGGTCTCACCCGATGATGCGTGCGTGCGCGATCCCGCAAAGCTGTGCGAGTGTTGGGTGCGCCTCGCAAACGGTGTCAACTGTCCGCTCATCGTGGATATCCCCAACGTGATCGAGGCCTGTCCCGTCGCGAGCTTCCAGTGCCCGAAGTGCGAGAAGGTCATGCTCCGCAATTCCGACAACACCTATAACTGCATCGACAAAGAGTGCGACCTGTTTATGATCGGGTACAAACCCGTGTCGTGGGAGATGGAACGTGTCAAATAATTTTGTGCTGCTGGGGCAGGATCTGGTCGTCAATCCGGATGAGATCACACACTACTGCAAGTACGTGCACGAGCCCGACGAAGACCCTGACCGGAAGCGGTTTTTGGGGAACTTGCTGGGGAGTCCAGGGCACAACACGCAGATCAGCTTCAAGAACGGAGCTGTCGTGTGGACCTCTATGACCGTCGAACGAATCACGGAGCTGCTATCGGCAGGGATTCGCGATGGGTGACTACGATTACGCCAACGAGCTGATCGAGCAGTGCGCGAAGGCACAGCAGCGCTGTGAGGACAAGATTGCCACCGTCGAAGCTGAGATGCAGAAGTTGAGCAGAGAGCGCATGAAGCTGATCAATCGAAGGTCGGGTATCCTGCTTGCCGTGAGTCAGCTGGAAGTGCACGCGCCGAGATCGTGGTGCCACTTCTGCAAGCTGGACTGTCCGAAGCCATGGGATCACAAACCCGGATGTAACAAGCACATGGACGAAGACGACGATGGGTGATATGGCAGACATGCTGATCGAGCAGGGCTTCCAGAACATGATCGACGGCATGGACGAAGAACCCTGGACTCGCGCCTGCAAGTACTGCGACGAGCGCGATCTGCATTGGCGTCAGCTCGCTGAGGGTTGGCGACTCTTCAATGACCTGGGTGAGATGCATTCGTGCAAGGAGTACCGATGAGCGACGGAATTCTCGTGCCGTGCAGCAAGTGCGACAAGCTGCGTGTGTGCGTCGGTGGGATTTGCGAGGAATGCGCTCCCGAGAAACCATGGAATCAACACGAGGACTTACCTATTCTGATCAACGCTGAGTACTTTGAGCGCATGCCCATCGACACCCATGCGGAGTCTGAAGAGATGAAGCGGTTCGTCGTGATCTATGCGCAGCGCACTGAGGAGCACACCGAACATCTGGTCCGGTTGCTCTCGATGCAGGGTATCGAGTGTCAGTGCAGCGAGATGAAAGCGTCACCTCAGTGCCTGATCCATGTGCGGGACAACGTGCCTGATGACTAGACCTTGGGAACGGTTGACAAAGAAAGAGCTGATCAAGCATTTGGAAGCGTACAGTCAGGCGTACGTCCAATACCTCCACGAGCTGAACAAGTATCAGACTGAGGTTGATAAGCTCAGGCGTCAGGTCAAGAGATTGAGGAAGAAGGCACGGAAGTAAAAGGTTGCACGGCAGCGGAGATGTGATAAGATTTTTGCGTCGAAGGTCGAGGGATCACGGTCCGAAGCATTTGAGACTGCAACGGGCGAGCGTTGGTCGTATCGTGTGAACGGAAGGAGTGGTTGAAAGCGGGGAAGGTGCACTGAACCCGTAAGTAAGGTAGACCTGAGACACCTGCTCCAACGAGGAGCCATGAAAAAGGAAAATGACAGATGAACTGCATGGGCTATTGCGAGGAACCGCGCCTCGCTCTTTATCACGATCCAAAAACACCCCCACTCGACGTTGAGAAGTGTCTGTGTGCAGAATGTTGCTTCGCGCACTGCGATGAGGTGCTCGAAGAGCTGAACGAACAGATCGATGAGATCCAGAAGATTAGGGATTCAGTAAAGTGACGCCGCACGAGACGAAGGGCAGGCATGTCGAGTTGCACCGTTCATTCGATGAGTTGCTCGCATGTTTCATCTCTGAGACAGGAAACCTACCTAGCAGCACCACGGTCTTTGAGTTCATGGAGTGGTCGCACGAGATGACCAAGAACCCGACCTGTGTAGAGAAGAACAAAAGTGACTGAGCCTGCGCACCTGCCAGGGAATGTTTGTCCGAAATGCGCTGAGCCCATCGACGGTGCCTCAGCTGTGTTCGATGACGAGTCAATGCCTGTGCCGGGTGACCTTTCTGTCTGCGCACACTGTCTCACCCTGCTCGAATTCAACGATGACCTGACTTCTCGCGTGTTGGGGATCGACGAATTTTTGGAGCTGCCAGACGACACCCGTCTGGAGCTAACACGTGCACTCAGTGCACTAATCGAGGTGCAAAGTGGCGATACCTAAAGACACCTTTCATTGGCATCTGGATCCGCGTGCGAAGCCACCCAAAATGGATTCGGACGAGTTCACCCAGATGACGCAAATGCTGGAGATGCGATACGACCGTGCGCTGCACAAGAGCATGGAGAATTTGAATCCGAGTGCGCAGAGCATGTACCACCACGCCACGTACAGCACTGCGAAGTCCTCTCCGTCGTCGCCTATCGAGTACGTCGTCGGCAGACTGAGCTACAAGCCTAATGCGCGGATGTGGGTCGAGGATGATCGCCTTCTCGTCATGGTCATGGACTGCCCCAACCGAGATAACCCGAAGGAGACGATCCCTGTGACGTCTCGTCAGGAGATTCCTCATTCGATGTTGCAGGGGGCAGACTCGATTGAAGAGATGGTTGCCTGGGTGCGCAATTGTTTGACGCAGTTAGAAGAGCATGAGAGGGACGAGTGGTTTCGCCTCGATAAGAAGCTCGTCAACGATCCGCATGCTGGTGAAATCCGAGTGGACTGGAACAAGCGGTTTTGAGTATTGAACTAATTGGGCACGCCAAGATGTGTGTGCGCATGAAGTTGCGAAAGGATGAACGCGATTTCCAAAGGCGCGGTGAGAAACTCACCGTAGAGCAGGCTGCGAATCACATGGCGCGGATCGAACGAGGTCAGCGAGTGATAGCGTGGCTGAAACGATTGGAGAAGCAAGATGCCAACGAACGGCAAGCGTGATATTTGCTGCATCCCTGACTGCGACGAAGAGGTCAAGTACGTCCATCTGCAAGTGTGCAGCGCGTGCTATTCCGGTTTGGCGCGTTGGAGAGGCAGACCTATGGCTGAGAAACGTCGGAGGTTGGAAATCAACCATCGACTTGTTAGCCGCATGGGCTTTGTGATGGATAATCCGAAGCATCACCCGAAGAAGATGGTCCGACGCGACGATCTCGACCATGGCAACCGGAAAACGGCCAGGGTCAGGAAAAGCCGATGAGCTGGTGGAGGTTCTGGGAAAACCAGAAGCTGGTGAACCTACCCATGCTCAAGGTGGCACCCCCTGAAGATTGGCGTGATCTGCCTGACCACGAGAAGTTCGATCTGATCGCTAAGTTCGGCTGTCTGGTGTGTGAGGATAATCCTGAGTTCCTGACCTACGAGGGTCCGTCGGGTGGCATGTCACAAAACATGTGGTGCGCCACCTGCGGCACTCGTTGGAACATGGCTGTGATGCCTGGACCCGGACGTCTGACTGCAGGGATAGCTGAGCTGGTCAGCGAACGCGAGCGTGAGGAAGAGTTCAAGGAGCGCGAGGGTGAATGAGCAGCAACAGGAACGTCATGCTCAGGACCACGCTGAGCTAGATCGAAAGTTGCGTGATGCAGAGAATCGCATCGCAGATACGGAGAGTGCTCTTCGAGCGCTTGAACAGAAGATCAACGATGTCGAGCACAAGGTGGACTATGGATAAGCTCACTGAGGAGCGCATCGCCAAGCTCGAAGAGCAGGTGATGGTGCTGCACGACACGTTGGCGAGCTGGCGACAGAGCGGGATACCAGAGAAAACACTGGTCATCCTGCTCAGCCACTACACTAAGGTGCCTCAGGGTGTGATCCGTCGAGTGATCGTTGGATTCGACAACCTGTACGAGGAATATTTCAAAGATGAATTTGAAGGTGAGGAGGAGCCATGAGCTTCCAAGTGACAATCTCAAATGTACCCGACAAAGAGCTGGGACCACTGATCGCACGACTGAATTTGCCGCGAGGTGCGAAGGTCGAGCAGAAGTACTCAGCTGACGTTGCTGGGTTGCTCTCAGGACCGAAGCGTAAGCGGATGCCTGCGTCTACGAAGCTGACGATGACGGGTGCGACACCGCAGCAAGGATCGAAGCTCTTGTTCGCACTGCAAGCGTTTGAGAAGCTAGAAGGAAAACACGGCATCGGATCAGTCTCGATGGAAGACTTGATCCGGAATTTAAAAACCAAAAAGCAGAATGAGAAGCTCGCACAGCGACTGCTCAAAGCTGGATTTGTGGAGTATCTGGAATGAACGACGGACAAGACGAGGCGCGAGCAGAAGTTGCGCAGGAAGGGGACATGGCTGAGGTAGCTCAGGCAGCACCTGCCCGCATGAACGAGACACGCGACAGGCTGATAGGAGGAGCAGCGGCTGGGCAGGCACGAGAAGCGATGCCGGATCCACCGGGTGAGATCCGTCAACGCAGGGGGCAGGGTCGGCGCATCAACCTGAGGCGCAGTAGTGATGGCTCGTACTCGATCTGGATGCAGAACCGATTGATTCAGAGCTTCTGTGGTGAGTGGGAAGACATCACGCGCTTCCAGCTGCCTGAGGGTATCCAGCAGCAGTGTCGGATCACTGTGCACTCGCTGGGCGAAGCTCGTGAATGGTCTGAGGAAGAGACGCGTGGTCAAGATCGTGTTCAAGCAGAGCGCCCGGATGACGGAGTTGAACTCAGGACCATCGCGCACCCGAACAACCCACCGATGTTTCAAGACGATCTACTTTCGATGTTTAACGCGTTGCCCAGGAACAACCAAGAGATCATCGCAGGGCAGATTCGGTCGAACTACGAAGAGTACGCTGTACCCCCTGAGGTTGCGCGGACGGAAGTGACTATCCAGATGTTCGACGAGATGCAGCGCCAGCTGGTCGAGCTGGCATCGCTCGTGCATCAGCGACCACGACAGGGTTATTGATGGACTGGGTCACCGTACTGGATCTGTCAGTGATGGGCTTCACTGTGGTGGGGATCTTCATCGTGTATCGAGACCTGATGCGCCATCTGCGCAGGATGCACGTGCAGAACCAGAACACGTGGAATGCAATTGCGACCGAGAGGTCTCATATCGAGGGGCTCCACGACAAGTACGCGAAGCTGTATGATCGCGTCAAGGAGCTGGAGAAGACTCATGAAATTCACGGTTGAGATCCCTGACGATACGTTCAGCTGGGCCAATGCTGAGGCTGTCAATCGACAGACGGTCGCTAAATTCATGCGCGAGGAGCTGCGGAAGATCGGCTCTCGGTACGGGCACAGCCCTGAGCTGGGGAGACCCCAGGTTCCGGGCCGAAGCCATGAGTGGCGGGCGTTTATTTTCAATGATGCGCGGGTGTTAGCTCAGAAGAGCCGACAGCCTACGCTTGACAGTGTGATCGGGGGTCACTAGCGTTGCGCTTGTGTGGGGTTTGCGTTTCTTCATCTGTCTCGTTCCTCCCCACCAACCGGGGGGCTCATGGATTAGCCCCCTGACCTAATTCTGCTAACAGCTCCCTGAAGGAGGAAGCCATGGCACTAGAGCAAGAAATTCGGGACGCTATCGACGCGGACCTACCCAACCAGATCGGATCCCGCCTGAAGACTCGGCTAGATCGAGCTGACGCTGAGGAAGTCGCCCTGAAAGCCGCGACTGAAGAACTCAAGAGCGTGCAAGCCGAGAACACGACGCTTCGAGAGCGTGCTCATCGGCTCGACAACCTTGAGGGTCGAGAAGAAGCAGTGGCAGCTGCAGAGCGCGAGCACCTCCAGCGTGAGGCAGTCCTCACCGTGAAGGAGGAGTACGCCGACAAGGGTCGAGCCGACATGTTCAACATGCTGCAGGCGATCTTCAAAGGTCCGGTGTCTGCACCCCTCGCCTTCAATGCCAACCTCTACGGTAACGCTAATGGTCCCGATGGCACTCACAACGTGAGTTTGAGTGGCGACGCGGAGCAGAAGGATGCCTGACGCTCCGATTCCTGAGGATCTCCGCGAGACGATGAACGACATCGGGCGTACGCTTGACAAGACAATCAACGCGTTTGTAGATCGACCGATGGGATTCATCCTGTTGGCGTTCGATATCGGAGACGCAGGCACAACGAGCTACATCTCAAACTGCGACCGAGAGGACTGCGTCAAGCTCATGAAGGAGTTCGTGGAGAAGCAGGGGTGATGGGCGACTGGATCATCGTCTTCAACTTCAGCGGGCAGCGACGACGGGTGCAGACTCCGCTTGAATCTCAGTACCACTTCGAAGAGGTGCGTGACGGTTTCTGGATCGACGAGCAGCACACGCTTGTTAGAGAGAATCGCGGTAAGTACTGGATTCCCGCATCGCAGATTGAAGTGATCGAGAAAGTTTCATGACACGGGCGCATAGCTCTGGGGAGAGCGACGGGGTTTCAACCCTGGAGGAGATGGGTTCGACTCCCTCTGCGCCCTCCACTTGCAAAGCGTGCGGAGCTGAGCTGGAAGAGCGAGAGAAGATGTTCCACTGGCGTGGTACATTCCTTCCCGGTCACGTCTGCGTACCGTGCAACGCGCTGTACCAGATCGACAATAATTTCTACGACTACGTGAGGGATCACCAATGACATGAATGCAAGATTAGAGCGCCTCCATACGCTGGTTAGATCGATGAAACGAACTAATCAGTTATTGAGGAAGATTTTCATGTCTATCGAATTGAAAGTGAAGGTGAAGAGCCTTGCCGCAGAATCCAAAATCATTCGACTTGAAGAGCATCGTGCCAAAACGCCTGAAGCCCGAGCAAGTCTCCATCAGCATCGAGTCGGGGTCGTACGACTTGCTGCCAGGAACACGCTACTTGCTTACGGCTATTTGCGAGGTCGATCCTACCGACAGCTCGAATCTACTTGTGAGCGTTCCCCGGATTGGTCCGCTGTAGAGAAGATGGTGATGAAGTACGGACCACCAGCACACAACGTGAGTTTTGAAGCATGGAAAGAAAGTACATGCGCATTGCGCATTTCTGCCGCTGGATAGTAGAACTGCTCATCATCTGGGGACTGGTGATCGATGAAACTGGAATCTGGACTGCAGTGGTCTTGACACTGATAACAGCCGGAATCGAGTTCGATCACCTCCGTCCCCGCGATTGGTCCAAAAAATAAAAACTACCGTTCGTCGGATCGAGAACATGCGGGCTCCAGCCTGTTTCGTGCTCGTAAGTCATTGATGTAACAAGCCCCTCAACGGGGTCGTTTCTCGACTGTGATATAATAGCGCTACCGTGCATTATTGTACGGCTTGCTCTTTAACAGATGGAGAAACGAATCATGGCAACAGCCAATGATTACAACCGCATCATGCATAAGGCATGGCAGGACGTTCCGAACGAGCAACTGTTCAACGTGTGGGAATCCCACGCAGCGAGCTACTGCAAAGCAATGTGGAAAAAGGCAACGGGCAGGAAGCTCACAGCCAAGATCCGCTTCGGAACTGGGAACCGATACACATGGATTCGTAGAGGCGTGCTCACGGTCAACCCCAGCGCAGGCTGGAAGGAGATCAACCACGACTTCACCCATTGCATCGAGAGGCGCACGACTGGAGACGCGCACTCAGATAAGCACTTGGAGCGGGAGCGGTACGGAGCCGAGATGATCAGGAAGCGATTCCTGACGGAAGGACCGCAGCCCGAGAAGCCGAAGCCGACCACGCAGGAACTGCAGCGAAAGCGTGCAGACAGCGTCGAGACTCGGATTGTAACGTGGGAGCGCAAGGCGAAGAGAGCCCAGACAGCCCTGTCGAAATTGCGCAAGCAAAAGCGGTACTATGAGAAGACCCTCTCGCCCTGAGAGGTGTGTCCTTTACTGGGGCTCCTTGCGAGCCCCTTTTTTTTGACCTACTCTCGCGCATCATGAAAAAGGATGTTCCAAGCTGGGCTCGTATGCGTTGGTGGGACTGGCTGTTACTGATCTGCTTCAGCGTCGTCGTGGCACTGGCATGGACGGACCTTGGATGCTGGTTAGGGATTGACACGTGGGGCAGATAATCTCTGTCAACTTCGGGTTGGTCCACACCCCACCGCACTTCGATTACGAATTCGACTTCGACGATCTCGACGAAGAGGTCAAAGAACAACTCCCCGAGAACACCGCTGAAGTACTCCAGCTGTTCAGCGAGGAGGACATGCACTTCCTGCGCTGGCGTATCTGCTGGCAGCGGATGGCTCGCGAGAAGCAGTTGCCACCTGCCGAGTTCCTCTCCATGGCGAAGAACGTCTGGATGATCCGGTCGGGTCGTGGGTACGGCAAGACACTGACTGGAGCGAACTGGATTGGTGAGCAGGCATGGCTCTACCCAAGTTTCTATGCGGTCGTCTCACCGACACATGACGACGTTCGCTACACCTGTTTCGAGGGACCGACTGGTCTCCTCTCCGTAATTCCCCCGCAGCTCATCGCAGATAGGAACCAAGCACTCCCATCTATCACGTTGAAGAACGGCTCCATTATCCGTGGGTTCGCGGGGGATACTCCTGAGCGGTTGCGTGGTCCTCAGCACGCAGCCATCTGGTGCGATGAGATCGCATCGTGGAAGTACCCGGACGACGCATGGGACAACATCATGTTCGGGCTGCGACTGGGTGACACGCCACGCATCTGCGTGACGGGTACGCCGAAGCCGACACCGTTCGTTCGTAGGCTGCAGAACGACAAGAAGACGGCAGACGTCGTTGGTGCGACCTACGAGAACCGAGAGAACCTGACCGACTACTTCTTTGAATCGATTGCCAAGTACGAAGGCACCCGAGTCGGTCGGCAAGAGATCTGGGGTGAGGTGCTGGACCCGGAGGAGGAGGGGTTCGTCAAGCGATCTCAGTGGGGTGTCTGGCCGAGCAACAAGCCACTGCCGAAGTTCAACTACGTGGTGCTCTCACTGGACCCGGCATTCACCGAGCGCAACTTCGACAAGCGTCGTCAAGAGAACGATCCGACTGCTTGCTCCGTGTGGGGCATCTTCGACGTTCCGCGTCAAGGCAAGCCGTCACTGCCGAACGTCATGCTGCTCGACTGCTGGGAAGACTGGTTGGGATTCCCCAATTTGTTGCGACGAGTCAAGAAAGAAAAAGCGTACACCTACGGTGACACAGACGAGCCACTTCTGAGACCCAGGATAGTCCCGAAACACCAGCGAGCTAGGCATCAGGGACGTTGCCCCGACATCATTCTGATCGAAGAAAAAGCGTCGGGGATCAGCTTGCGACAGCAGCTCGCTGAAGAGAACGTCTTGACTCACGGATACAATCCGGGTAATGAGGACAAGCTAACGCGACTACACTACGTGTCGCCCATGTTCGCAGCCGGGAGGGTGTGGGCCGTTGAATCGGAGATCAACGCTGGACAATTCAAAACGTGGGCCGATCCGCTCATATCTCAAGTCTGCTCCTACGTTGGGCCAGGGTCCGTGGAGCGGGACGATCTCCTTGACACTACAACTCAAGCTTTGCGCCTCCTGATGGACAAGTTCTTCGGTCCATTCACCATCGTCGAGAGTGTCGAAGCGCGTGAACAAGCACGTGCTCGTGAGATCGCTGAGCGTCGCTTGAAGAAGAAGAAGGGGAATCCGTACAGTGCCTAACGTCACCATCAACACGCCACAGACCATCGTGACCGAGCCGGTCACGCGTGAGCGTGTAATCCAGTGGTGCGCCGGTCATTGGTCAGAGTTGATGTTCGCCCTCAAGGATCGAGGTATGGGCAACGACATCGCTCACGATGCAGATGCTCTCAACGAGAAGTTCCTGAAGGGTGAGACCGACCCCTGCTGGGATGCAACTCAACGAGTCAACATGGGTGCGATGGAGATCTTCGGTCCTGAGAAGATCATCACAGAGAACAATGGTTGTCCTGCCTGCGCCTTCGCTAACATAGTTCAGCACGTCGCTGACCTTACCGCGATCAACCACAACAAGGTTCAGTAATGGCAGAAGTCGAGGGCACAGTTGAAGAATTTGATGAGGTGCCTGACGAGGTAGTCGATACCGACGATGGTGGTGCCATCATTAAGGTAGGTGAGGACACGGAGCGTCCTAATCGCGAGTGGTACGAGAACATCGCGGACGACTTCGAAGACAACGAGCTGTCGAAGATCTGCACCCGGCTCTTACAGGACATCGAGCGTGACAAGAAGGCACGTGAGAAGCGTGACAAAGAGTATGAGGAAGCAATTAAGCGCACGGGTCTCGGCAAGGAGACACCGGGAGGCGCGGACTTTGAAGGCGCGTCCAAAGCTGTGCACCCCATGCTCACTGAGGCAACAGTTGATTTCGCAGCGAGAGCGATCAAGGAGCTGATGCCACCCAACGGACCCGTCAAGGTGTTCGTACCCGGAGACAACCCAGAACCTGATCGCTTCGTCAAAGGCGACCGCGTCAAGACTTACATGAACTGGCAGTTCCTGATCCAGATGCCCGACTTCAGGTCGGAGCTGGAGCAGCTACTCACCCAACTTCCTCTCGGCGGCTCACAGTACCTGCGTCTCGTCTATGACAGCATGAAGAAGCGTCCGGTGCCGACCTACTGGCCCAGCGACGATGTGTACGTGCCGTACGCAGCATCTAACTTCTACAGCGCTGAGAGACTGACCTTCGTCGAGCACATCACTGAGTTCGAGTTCGAGCAGCGTGTGAAGAGCAAGATGTACCGGGATCTCGGTCCCGGTGCAGCTACTGCTCAACCAGACGAGCAGAGTGATCCTCAGAAGGCGACGAACGCTGTCGAAGGCAAGGAGCAGGTCCAGCCCTACAACGAGGACGGACTGCGCAACGAATACGAGATCATGTGTTGGTGCGATCTGGAGGACAAGCACGGTCACGCTCCCTACCGCATCACCATCGACGGAGCGCATCAGAAAGTCGCTGCCGTCAACCGAAACTGGGAAGAGCATGACGAGACCATGCAACCCCTGTACTGGACGGTAGAATTCCCATTCGTTCCGTGGCGCGGAGCGTACTCTATCGGTCTCGGTCAGATGATCGGATCGCTGTCGGGGGCGGCAACGGGTGCGCTCCGTGCCCTTCTCGATTCGGCTCACATCAATAATCTTCCCACGCTCTTGCGTCTCAAAGGCGCGAACTTCAGCGGTCAGTCCAAAGAGCTGAACATCGCTGAGGTGACCGAGATCGAGGGGGGTATCGCAGGCGACGACATCCGCAAGCTCATCATGCCGGTGCCGTTCAATCAGCCGTCGAGTGTCTTGTTAGAACTACTGGGTGTCCTGACCGATGCCGGTCGAGGCATGGTCCAGACGACCTTCGAGAAGCTGGGCGAGCAGAAGACCGACATGCCGGTTGGCACGACGCTGGCGTTGATCGAAGAAGGCATGACTGTCTTCAGTGCGATCCACCTGCGTCTGTTCCAGTCGATGAACCACGTCATTAAAATCCTCATGCGCATCAACCGGATGTACGCAGACGAAGAGGATCAGAAAGACGACGTCGGAGAGACACTTGCTAAGCGTAGTGACTTCGATCCGCCGCACGATGTCATGCCGGTGGCTGACCCGGAGATCTTCTCCGACGTTCAGCGCATGGCTCAGCTGCAGGTCATCGCGGACCGGGCGTCACAGATGCCCGAGATCTACGACCAGAAGGCAGTTGAACGGCGCATCCTCGAACGCACGAAGATCCCGAACGCTGACGAGCTGCTCTTACCAGACGACACACCTGACGAGCAGAACGCAGTCAATGAGAACGCAGCGATGACCATGGGCAGACCTGTGGCAGCGTTCCCTGAACAGAATCACCTCGCGCACCTGCAGGTGCACCTCGACTATCTGAGGTCACCCTCACTGGGATCTTTCCCACTGATCGCAGGGACGTTCATCCCGATGGCAATGCAACACGTTGTCGAACACATGGCTCTTTACTATGTGCAGTTCAACATCGAGCTGCTCCAAGCCTCAGCTAATATGTCAGACGAAGAGCTGGCTGAGATGATGCGCCTCCGAGATCCAGAGGTCCGCAAGCGGCTCGATGTGAACCTTGCACAGCAATCTCAGCAGGTGGTGCCTGCAATCGATCAGGTGTTGTCAGGGATGCACCCAATTATTCAGCAGGCTCAGGAACTACTGCAGTCGATGCAGCCTGAGCCCGAGCTACCCCCAGCGGATCCGAACGCTATGGCTGCGATTGAGCAGGAGCGAGAATCCGATCAGATGCGAGATGCGCGTGAGAGGGATGAGACTCAACTGAAGCTGGTGGACAAGCAAGAGGAGCGAGAACACCAGGGTGAAATGAAGTTTATGGAGCTTGACCATCAGGCCAAAGAAGGTGCCCTTCGCGGTGCACGTGAAGACGCTCGCAAAGCTCAGGAGCACGCTGCTCGTCTCGAAGAGCTTATGGAGAAGTCGGAATCGAGCATGGAAGAGACCGAATTGGAAACTGAGTCCCGCGAGCTGATAAACGCCGAAGACAATCTGACAGCGTTAGAGATCGCGGGGGTCCAGGCAGAAACTGCGCGAGAGACCAAGGTCACGACCGGAGAGGGTAAAACCAACCCGCGGCCTCGCACGGATACGTGAAAATGTTGATCCGAGAAGCAGACGTTGGATCTGCAGGGAATGTTCCGCAAGGACTCCATAAACTAACAGGAGAACGAACATGGGTAAGAATTTAGGCTACTACCCGAAAGGCCCAATCAACCAGCACAAATCGCTGGCAACGGGCGCAGGACTGCGGAAGGGAAATACGTCGGACAAAGAGACGGTTCCGGCTCCGTGGGGCAAGGGTCAGAGTGCTGCTGAGGGTCGGACGAACATCAAGTCCGGTACCAGCACTGGCAGCGTAGGTCGTGGCGGAACGGTGTCTCACAAGGTGACACCTGCTTAGCGGGAAGGTAGGATGCCTGCCGAAGTTGACCAGATTTTGAAAAAGTTCCTTCAGAGGCTCAAAGAGGAGCAGATCGAGTGCATCGCATTGCTGGCGACACCGAAAGACAAGACAGCTTTCGGATACGGACAAGCGAGCGGGCACTTTCTAGGTTTGCATCGTGCCGAGCAGCTGTTTGAGGAAGTGATTGGCGAAGAGGATGACAGGACATAATGGCTGAGAGTCGAGTGGAGTTGGACTACGCGGAGATCGCAGAAGCTTTTCCGGAGGTAGACCCCGGTCTGCGCCCGTTTGGCTCTCGCGTCATCGTGCAGATCAGATCTCCTCGTACAGTCACTAAGGGCGGCATCATTGTTCCAGATGAAAGCCGGGACACCGAGTTTTGGAACACTCAGGTGGCTAAAGTCATCGCACTTGGACCGGGCACTTTCAAGAATCGCGATACCCTCGATGAGTGGCCTGAAGGAGCTTGGTGCCGGGAGGGAGCTTTTGTGCGCGTGCCGAAGTACGGCGGCGACAAATGGTTCGTTGACCTCCCTGGTGCCGAGTCTGCGCGTCGTGTGGGGGTGGATAAAGCGATGTTCGTTTTGTTCAACGATCTCGATCTCATAGGTGAGATCACCTGCGACCCAATGGAGGTAATCGCATACCTGTAAGGAGGTGAGCATGTCTCAGGTCGAATATGACGTCGATCAAGGGAAAGAAGACAAGGACGAAGAAGACGAGCAATTCGTAGCCGTCGAGGACGAGCCGGAAGGCAAGACCACCGACACGGATGAAGGCAAGGACGGCGACGAAGACGAAGAAGAGGACGACACCAAACTCGGTGGTGGTCGCGAAGAAGACGACGACGACAAGGATGCTCGTCGCCAAGAGAACAAAACACGTCGTGCACGGCAACGTGATGCCCGTGATCGCGACAAGCGGGAGCTGGGGTTCCTGCGCACCCGTAACGAAACGTTAGAGCGACGATTCAGTCAGTTTGAGGCTGAGACCGACGCTCGCATAACAGGTAGCGAAGTTGCGACCATCGATGGACAGCTCAACAAGGCGAGAGGTGATCTAGCGCTCGCCAATCAAGTCATCGAGCAAGCCATCGACGCGAACGATGGCAAGCACGTCACGGAGGCGATGAATCATCGAGACGCAATCCGTGACAGCCTACGCGACCTAGAGCAGGCGAAAGAGTACCTGTCTCAGGAACGTCAAGCCCCCCCACAACCAGATTTGGATCCACGACACGTCGCGCATGCTCAGTCGTTCATGACGGAGCACGACTGGTGGGATCCAGCTGGGCGAGACCAAGACTCTCAGCAAGTGCTGATGATCGACAGGTCGCTCGTGCAGGAAGGGTACGACCCCCGCAACAAAGATTATTGGGACGAGCTTCGAGGGCGAGTCTCACAAGCGTTGCCCGCACACTTCGAAGGTGAAGAGGGTAACAACGAATCCGATGACGATGATGCTGGAGACTCCGGTAAAGGGGCTCAAAAGGATCAGCGTCAAGGTAAGGGACCAACGTTCAGAACAGGCGGGCGAGAGCGTGCTCTGAAGAAGAACGAGGTCTATATCAGCCCCGAACGTCGCGAAGCGATGGAAGAGGCTGGAGTCTGGGATGATCCCGTGACCCGTAACAAGTATCTCGCGTCGTACGCTAAGTACGACCGTGAGCAAGCTGAAACAGGAGCATAGATCATGCCAGCAAAACGTAAGACAGACACGAGACTGAATTCCGATCAATCGGGAGTTCGAACTGATCGTCACTCACAAGATAGGGATGTGACTCAGAACAGAGAACTGTCAGACGATGAACGGGTGGCTGAGTTTCGCCAGCAATTTTTCCAATCAGCACTGCCTGACCTACCAAAGATTCCCGGTTACCACGTTTGTTGGCTGACCACGGAAAACCCACGAGACCCAATCCATAGTCGCATTCGACTGGGGTACGAACCTATCAAGGATTCGGACATCCCCGGCTGGGAGCACTCTGCGATCAAAACGGGTGAGTGGGAAGGCTGCATTGGTGTGAACGAGATGCTTGCTTTCAAGCTGCCTCTCGTGCTCTACGAAGAGTACATGCACATCAATCACCACGAGGCTCCCCTCTCTGAAGAGGAGAAACTCAGCAGCTCAATCCGTGCGATGGAAGCGGAGATGAACCAAGCATCGAAAGGTGCAGTGGAACTGGAACTTGAGGACGGCACAGCTGCGTTGGGTGTGGCACCTGAACCTCCACCGTTTGCTGAGCAGACGGGAGAGGCGTAAGGAAACTATTAACCTGATTGGAGGCTTGAAGCATGAGTTCAGTTGCTTCTCCGTTCGGGCTGAAGCCTGCGTTTCATCCATCTGGCGTGATTCGTCAGTTGCAATCGACGATTCTGTCGGGCTTCGGCACGGACATTTTTCAGTTCTCTCCTGTCGCAATTCTCGCTGACGGTTCCTTGGGGCTTGTTGCCCCCGGTGCTCCGGTCATCGGCTCCTTCATGGGTGTCGAATGGACGCAGACCGATGGTCGCCGTCGCGTTGGAAATCGATGGGAGGCGAACACGGTAGGCACCGAAATTGTTGCCTACTACACCGAAGACCCCTACATCATCTATGAGATGCAGGCTAACGGCTCTGTGGCACTTGCAAGTGTTGGAGCGCAGTTCGACTTTACAGCTCTCGCGGGTAACACCACGACTGGGTTGTCGAGCACTGCTCTCGATACTGCCGGTGGCGCAGGTACGGATGCCAGGGTCATCGGTGTTAACCCCGCGCCGGATAACATCTTTGGTGACGCGTTCACCATCGTGCAAATCCAGTTGTCGGATCATCAATATGTCGCTACGAGAGCGGCGATTTAACCGAAGGAGGTAACTCATGGCTGTTCCAATGAGATCGACCGACTTTCGGTCAATCGTAGAACCAATCCTCAACGAGACCTTCGATGGCATCTACAACCAGCGTGCCGACGAATGGAAAGGTGTCTTCACGGAGCGCACGGGTACCCCCCGTTCGTACCACGAAGAGCCGGTTCTGTTCGGCTTCAACGCTGCGCCCGAGATGCCCGATGGCACTCCGGTAACGTATGACGCTGGCGGCGTGCTGTTCATTCAGCGCTACGTCTACAAGGTCTTCGGACTGGCGTTCGCGTTGACCAAAGTCCTCGTTGAAGATGGCGACCACATTCGCATTGGCAAGATCTACTCTGAGCACCTTGCTCAGTCGATGATCGAAACGAAGGAAACTTTGTGTGCCAACATCCTGAACCGTGCCTTCAACGGTGCGTTCGTGGGTGGCGACGGTGTAGCCCTCAACGTGACGAACCACCCGATTGCACCCGGCAGTGCAGCTGGTGGTGTGTTCTCGAACCTGTTAACGACTGCTGCGGCTCTGTCGCAAACGTCGCTTGAGCAGATGCTCATCCAGATCCGTAACGCTGTTGACAACAACGGCAAGCGTATCCGGCTGACGCCTCTCAAGATCGTCACGGGTCCGAGCCAAGTCTTCCAGGCTGAAGTGTTGCTGAAGTCGGTGCTGCGAGCTGGCACTGCCAACAACGACATCAACCCGATCCTGTCGATGGGTCTGCTCGATCAAGGTCAAGCAAACCTGTCACGTATCACATCTACCACAGCGTGGTGGGTGCAGACGGATGCTCCTCGTGGGCTCCAGATGATGATGCGCCGGGGTCTGGAAAAGTCGATGGAAGGCGATTTCGAGACCGATTCGATGCGGTACAAGTCCACGGAACGTTACATTCCGGATTGGACGGATCCTCGCATCATCTTCGGTACGCCGGGACTGTAAAGCCCCGACGGAAATGGTGGGGGGCGGACGCAAACGCCCCCCGAATTTCTCCGGACGTGAAACGGAGAACCCAATAGGAGATTCGACATGGGTCTGATTAATATTCAGAACACTAACTTCGAGAACGGCATCACCAACAGGAACGCTGCCGATCTCTTCGGTTCGATGGGTCAACTCGACCCGACCAAATTCCATAACTTCATGGAAGATTTCGACTATTACGTCGCGGCTAACTTCACCATCACTGGTGCGGGTGCTGGGACACAAGCATTGGCAGATGTAGACGGTGGTGTGCTTCGGCTGACCACAGCCGGTGCCGATAACGATGCGGAGTTCCTCGTCAAGAATGGTCAGAGCTTCCTGATGGAGGCTGTGGCGAATCGCAAGCAGTACTTTCGCTCGCGGCAATCGGTAGACTCTGCCGTTGATTCTGACCTCGTGGTTGGACTCGCTGACGGTGCAGGTCTGACGCCGAACAACGGTGTCTTCTTCCGCAAGGATGACGACGCTGCAACGTTGGACGTCATCGTGCGCTCAGGCAGTGCTGACATTGCGACGGCTGTGGCAATTGCGACGATCACTACTGCGTTCTTCACCACTGCGTGGTACTGGGATGGCATTGACCGTGTCTACTACGGTGTAGACGGAACGCCTCTGGGCTTCCTCGACCTGAATGGTCTGGCACTTCCTGTCGGTGAACTGCAGCCGAGCTTCGGTGTACAGGCGGGTGCAGTTGCTGCGTTGGTAGGAGATTTCGACTGGATCTTCGCCACCAAAGAAAGGAGCTAGCCCATGAGATCCGTATCTCAGACACGACAGCTGGGTGCGGCTGACCCCAACGGCATTTGTCTCGATCAGCAGTTGGGTGCTCCAGGCGACCTAGCTCTTGATGGAGCTTTCGTTACTGCCGGTGTCGCTGTGCTCGATGTGCAGCGGCAGGTGGAGTTGGAATCGGCTGGCAACATCAGCGCGACCAACTTCACCATCACCGGCACGGACGAGAGTGGCAACATCGTCGAAGAGACGATTGCCGGTCCGAACGCAACCACAGTTGCGACAGCGGTCAACTTCAAGACCGTGACGCAAATCGCTGCGGATGCTGCCTTCGCGACGGACGTCGAGATTGGGACGAACGGTGTGGGAGCTTCTCAGGAAGTTCCTCTCGATCAGAACGTTTCGCCGTTCAATGTCAGCCTTGGTCTGATCATCACTGGTACTGTGAACGCAACAGTTCAGTTCACGTTTGATGACGTGTTTGCTGACAACAGCGGTCCGTTCGTATGGTTCGATCATACTGACCTGACTGCCATCGTCGCTGATGATGAGGCAGCACTCGTTTCACCTGTGAAGGCTGTTCGAGCGCTGACCAACTCCGGTACAGGCACCCTACGCTTCGAGGTGGCTCAAGCAGGGATCCAGTAGTGGTAGGGGTTACACGCAGTTCAGTGGAGGGCGACAAAGTCACCCGTCCCACGGTTGAACGGGCAGGTGCGTCGCAACCCCTCTTCGGCAACATGCTGACCGGCGAGAACGGTGCTGGGTCGCAAGTAGGCTACAAGCTGAACACGGAAGCGTTCGGTTCGCTCGACGACACCACACCCGACCCGCCCGGTGGTGCTTCGGTGGCTTTCGATATCATCCAGTTAACCGGATTGACTTGGGAGGTTAGCTTTTCGCCCGGATCAATTCCGCAAGGCGACTGGACTACGCTGACACTCGACAACGACATCGATGCACCCGTTGTGTTGGCAAGTGCCGCTGCCACCTATGCTGCGACTGTTTTCACCTCACCAATCACGACGCGGTGGACGTTCGGAGCGACGGCTGACATCCTGCACAAACTGGGTTCTGGTGTTAGGTTTTCGGCGGTATTCGCATGAGACCGATCAACACCCCTCTAACGGGTAGTCCGCTCGAAGGTCCGGTGATCGTGCTTGACAAGTATGCGAATCCGCTTAATGTCGGGCTCGTCGTGGTGGTGACAGGGATAATCACTTACTCCGTGGAACATACATTTGACGATCCATTCGATGAGAACTTCAATCCAGCGACCGCTGATTGGATCACTCACCCTATTCTCGATGGACTGAGTGCGACTCAGGACTCGAACTATGCCTTCCCTCCACAGGCTTGCAGGCTCATCACGTCGGCAGGTGCCGGAACGGCATCGTTGACCGTGGTCCAAGCATCAGGAGGCATGTCGTGAGAGGTCAGAACATCGTCCAGGGAGGGAACGATCCCCTCATGCAGGCGCTCGAACTTCTGTCTGACCCTGACAGGCTCAAGAAGGCTCTCGACGAGATCAAGGCTGAGCAGAAAAAACTGGAAGAGCGCATTGCATTGGCAGGGACTGCCGAAGAGATTGTTAAGAAGGAAACCCGGATCGATCATGAACTTACAGAGGCAAGGGCAACAACCACTACGGCACGCGAGGAAGCCGAAGCAACACGTGTGAAGGCAGAGGCGGCAGCAGAAGAAATTGTAGCTACCGCAAAGAGCGAAGCAGCGGACTTAAACAAGTCTACTCAAGCAACGCTGAAGGACGCTGAAGGGCGGCTTGCAGCAGCGCAGGAAAAATTCGCAGAGACGCAACGCACTGAGCAAGCACTCGTACAGCGTGAACAGACCATTGAAAATATGGAAGCGAAGTTGGAAAGCCAACTCGCTGATGTTGACGAACTTCAAACCCAACTTCTGCAGGAGAAGTCCAGACTCGCGACGGTAAGCGAGACCCTCAAGCAAGCAGTGGGGTGACTCTATGCCACAATCAGGCTTAGGCACTGCTGGGATCGTAGCGATCCCCATCCCTGCGGGTGGTGCTGTAGGGGAAGTGCTCACCAAGCAGTCGGGTGACAACTACGACTTCGACTGGGATCCAACTGCGGCTGCGGGTGGGCAGGTAAATACCGTTGTCGGTGGTGTCAACATCACTGTCGATGCCGGTGATCCTATCAATCCCATCGTCAACCTCGACGCAGCCATCTCAGGCGTAAGTGTCAACGCAGTAACGCTCACTGCTGTTGGAGCCGCAACCAATTTCCTTGACGAAACCGGAGCTTACTCAGTTCCAGATGGCACCGGCATTACCGTTGACGAAGAGGGCGTTCCGCTAGTGACGCAAGCTACCACCCTTGACTTCGTGGGTGCGAGCATCACAGCCAGCGGTGCTGGGAGTACGAAGACGATCACCGCAGTCGATCAGGTAGTCGAGACCATGTTCCTGAGTGGCCTGCTCCTGACGATACTGAACTTAACGCAGTCATTCGGTGCGTCTCCGATCAGTGTTGATCTTGCTCCAATTCTAGGGTTGCAGCGGCTGCAGATTGCATACGACACCGCGACAACTCCACCACAGATCAACGTCAACGGGGTACCTGATCCAGTTACGTTCGATGCGACAGTCGCAGGGGATGTCTTTGCGGTCAGGGATGTTGCGAACGCTGATCTGATCCGCCTGAGTACTACCGGCAGTGAAATCTTCGGTGGCTCGAACGCTAGCAACATACTGGCTCTTCAAGGGTCACAGGCTGCGAACCGTGGCTTGGTCCAT
>Ga0255058_10000459_pt1 | contig 23845 bp, 24 predicted proteins | sample Cases_109_9_MG_FD_188637 | JGI IMG/M metagenome (GOLD analysis project Ga0255058, IMG submission 188637) | Seawater microbial communities from Amundsen Gulf, Northwest Territories, Canada - Cases_109_9 | ecosystem: Environmental > Aquatic > Marine > Gulf | place: Canada: Northwest Territories... | reverse complement strand
CTCGATCGCCTGGATTCTGGCCACATCACTGTTGGCGGCGTCGACGTTTCGGGCCTGAGTGGCGCGGCCGAAGTGGCCTACCGGCGCGACAAGGTGGGCTTCGTTTTCCAGATGTTCAACCTGATGCCCTACCTCTCGGCGATCGAGAACGTGATGCTTCCGATGGAGCTGCGAGGCGAACCGAACGCACAAGGCCGCCGGACGCTGGCGGAGTCGCTCCTGGCGCGGGTAAAGCTGGCGCCGGACCGCCACCGCCGGCGCCCGACGCGCCTCTCTGGCGGCGAGCAGCAGCGTGTGGCGATCGCCCGCGCGCTGGCCAACGATCCGCCGCTCATTCTGGCAGACGAGCCGACCGCGAACCTGGATTCAACTACCGGCGAGCAGATCGTTGGGCTCCTGCGCAGCCTGGCCAGCGGTGATCGCACCGTCCTCATAGCCACGCATGACAACGCGATCGCGCGGCAGGCCGACCTGGTGATCACGATGCGCGACGGCAAGCTGGTGGGCCGCGACGGTGGCTCGCCCGGCGGCTAGACGATCGCGGCTTCGTTGTAGACGCCGAGGACGTCCCGCATGACGTCGCAGCAATCCTGAAGCGTGGCGTCCGCGCTGACGGCGTCCAGCAGAAACGGCATCACGTTGTTGCCGTTTCGCAGAGCACCCTCTAGCGCCTTAAGCGTGCGCGCTGTCTCGCGGTCGTCGCGCGAGCGGCGGATCTCGTCGAGCCGCTTGACCTGGCGGTCGTAGCCCTGCGGATCCATGTCGAGGATCGGGATCTCGAGCCGCTCGTCCATCACGTAGTCGTTGACGCCGACGATCGTTCGCTCGTTGAGGTCGATTTCGCGCTGATAGACGTAGGCGGCGTCCGCGATCTCGCGCTGGAAGAAGCCATTATCGATCGCCGGGATCACCCCGCCGAGGTCGTCGACTTTACGGAAGTAAGCGCGGGCGGCGCTTTCCGTCTCATCGGTGAGCGTCTCGACGAAATACGAGCCGCCCAACGGGTCAGCCGTGTTCGCCGCGCCCGATTCGTGCGCGAGCACCTGCTGCGTGCGCAACGCGAGACGCGCGGCCTTCTCGCTCGGTAGCGCCAGAGCTTCGTCCATCGAATTGGTGTGCAGGCTTTGCGTCCCGCCCATCACGGCGGCGAGCGCCTGCACGGCGGTGCGAATGAGGTTGACCTCTGGTTGCTGCGCCGTCAGCGAGACGCCCGCCGTCTGAGTGTGGAAGCGCATCCACCACGAGCGCTCATTCCTGGCGCCGAACGTCTCGCGCATCTCGTGCGCCCAGATGCGGCGCGCAGCGCGGAACTTGGCCACTTCTTCAAAGAGGTCGTTGTGCGAGTTGAAGAAGAACGACAGGCGCGGCGCGAACTCATCGATGTCCAGGCCTCGGTCGAGGCACCAGCGGACGTACTCGAAGCCGTCGCTCAGCGTGAACGCCAGCTCCTGAACCGCTGTCGAGCCGGCCTCGCGGATGTGGTAGCCGGAGATCGAGATCGGGTTCCATTTCGGCATTTCGGACGAGCCGAATTCGATGGTGTCCACGACGAGGCGCATCGAGGGCTCGGGCGGGAAGAGGAACTCCTTCTGCGCGATGTACTCCTTGAGGATGTCGTTCTGGATCGTACCGGCAAGCTGCGAGCGCTTGACGCCGCGCTTCTCCGCGGCTGCGATGTACATCGCCCAGATGACGGCGGCCGGGGAGTTGATCGTCATCGAGGTCGTGATGTCCGCTAGCGGCAACCCGTCGAGCAGGATCTCCATGTCACGCAGCGACGAGACGCCGACGCCGCATTTGCCGAACTCTCCGAGCGCCTCAGGTGCGTCGGTGTCGTAGCCGTAGAGAGTCGCCATGTCGAAGGCGATGGAGAGGCCGCTGGTGCCCTGCGAGAGCAGGTAGCGGAAGCGCTCGTTGGTTTCTTCGGCGGAGCCGAAGCCAGCGAACATGCGCATCGTCCAGAGTTTGCCCCGGTAGCCCGTTTCGTGGATGCCGCGCGTGAACGGGTACTGTCCTGGGGCACCGTGTCGCGCGCCTTCCGTGTCGGCGTCCTGCGGTCCATAGACAGGCTCTATCGGTACGCTTGAGGCGGTGACGAATCTTCGCTCGCGGTCGGCGTCGTCTTCAGGGCTCATGATCAGGCCCTTAAGGATAGCACCCGGACGCGATCACGCTTCTGTCTTTGTTCACTGATCTTGCGTTCGCGGCGTCTGCTCTTGACAGCCCGTGATACATTAGCTTACGCGTCTGAGCATATTAATTGGAGCGCGAGAATTGGCAGACGGACCGTTCGATAACTATCTTGACCTCGTGGATGCCGCCCGCATCCTCGGTATTCATCCGCAAAGTTTGCGGCGTCTGATCAAGCAAAAGAAGGTACCGGCCGTCCTCTTCGCCGGTAAGTACCTGATCGAGCGTACCGCGCTGCAGCAGTTCAAGTCGAACTACGATCCGCGCCCGGGGCGCAAGGCCATTCGCCGTCTCCTTTAGCGCGTTCCGGCCTACTCGACACCCCTCTCAGAGCGCCGCTGCTGAAGGTAGTCGATGCTTTTGCGGTACCATTGCTCGTCGATCTTTTCGCTCGCCATCAAGTAGTTGAGCATCGCTTCAAGTCCGAGGATCGAGATCAGGTTGTATCCTCGCGCCTTCAGCCGTTCGCTGGCACCCTCCTCGCGGTCCACGAGCACGAGCACGTCACGGACGCGGAGGCCGGCGTTCGTGCGCAGGAACTCCGCCGTCTCGACGATGCCGCCGCCCGTCGTCACGAGGTCGTCGATGAGCAGCACGTGCTCGCCTTCCTCGTAGACACCTTCGACGAAGACGCGGCTGCCGTTGCGCTCCTTCGCCGGGTGGACGTAGATCATTGGCGTCGTGGTGCGCAGCGAGAAGGCCGTCGCCAGGTGAAGGCCGCCAAACGGGATGCCGCAGACGCGGTCGAAGCGCTGTACCTGCGGGTTGAGCATGGATTGCAGGGTCTGCACTTTCTCCTGCATGACGCGGGCCGCGCGCGCCAGCGCCCGAGGGTTGCTAACGAGCTTGCGCAGGTTGACGTAGACCGGAGAGTTGATCGTGGTCCGGCCCATGGTGAAGTCGCCAAACTGTACGGCGTCCACTTCGTGCAACGCCTGCGCGAGCCACTGATTACCTACGTCTTCAGCTGTCATTGGCGGGCAAAACAATAGGCCCCTGCCGCACTGGTCGTCCTTCGGGCGCGTTCTGGGGCCGTGAAAAGACAGCGCGACGATAGCACCGCACGAGCTACGCTGTCAACATGCGCACTGCTAGCGGCGCTGATCCGGCTCGCCGTTCGTGAAGCGCGGTCTGTACGCGGGGTCCCGGCCGCTCACCTGATCGCTGTGCATGCGGTCGTGCCGGTAGTAGGAGCGCAGCCACTGCATCACCGTAAGCGTGCCGAACATCTGCTGTGTCGCCGACCGCTCGAACTGCTCTGCTCTGATGTCGTCGATCACGGCCTCGGTCAGCGCGCGCTGGCGGCGCATCTCCGCCACGTGCTCCGCCGCGGTGTGGTCGTGCGCCCTCGTAAGGCTGATGGCCGGTGGCCCGCCGAATACGTTGTCGACGTTCGGATTGTCCTCCGTCAGCGCCTTCTCTACCCAGGCGCGGTAGGCCGTCTCCATCTCGCAGAGGTGAGCCATCTGCTGCTTCGCGCTCCATTCGCCTTCGCCGCTGGTCGGGCGCTCGGCTTCGTCCTCGCCCAGCGCCTCAAGAGCGTCGAGGAGCTTGCCGCGCTCGGCCCGCATCTTCTCTCTCAGCTCCAGTATCTGCTCATCGGTCGCCATCCGCGGCTCCTTTCGCGGCGAAGCATCGCCTCCGGCGCGGGGGCCTGTCAACCGCTACAATAGAAGCAGCAATCAGTTGGAAAAGGAGCCGCAGACATGGCGACCAAGGACCCGCGCGAGCCATTCACGCGCATCAGCGTCGACGAAGCAAGAGAGATGATCGGCGACGGCGCAGCCGTTATCGACGTTCGTGAGCCGCACGAATACACCGAAGGCCACGTGCCCGGGGCGGCCCTGATCCCGGTGAACAGTGTCTACGCGCGTCGGGAGGAGCTGCCGAAGGAGCAGGACGTGATCTTCGTCTGCGCGATCGGTCAGCGCAGCGCCCTCGGAGCGGAGATGGCCGCCGCCGCTGGCCTCAAGCGCATCTTCAACCTCGAAGGCGGCACCGAGGCCTGGATCAAGTCGGGCCAGACCGTCGAAAAGTGACGCGACCGCGCATTATCCTCTTTGATATAGATAACACGCTTCTCTACACGGGGGGTGCCGGGGGCCACGCCATGAATCGCGCCTTCGCCGAACTCTTCGGCGTCGACGACGGCTTTGGCAAGATCGAGTTCAGCGGGCGCACGGATCTATTCATCCTTCAGAGTGCTCTCGAACACGGCGAGATCGACGGCGGCCCGCGCGAACACATGGAGGCCTTCGTCAGCGCCTACACTCGCCTGCTGCCCGACTCGCTCATCGAGCGCAGCGGTCACGTTATGCCGGGCTTCCCGCAGCTGCTGAACAAGCTGGGCGAGGCCGGCGCGCGGATTGGCCTGGCGACGGGCAACTTCAGCGAGGGCGCGCGCCTCAAGCTCGAGTTCTACGAGCTGGCCGGTCACTTCGCCGGCGGCGGCTTCGGCGAAGTGAGCCTTGAGCGGTCGGAGGTCGTTGCAGCGGCGATCCGCGAGGTCGCGGACGGGGCGCAGCCGGGGGACGTCATGGTTGTGGGCGACACTCCGCACGACATTACGGCGGCGCTCGCCAACGGCGCGATCGGCGTCGGCGTCGGTACCGGCAACTACAGCGTCGAAGAACTGCGAGAGTCAGGCGCCCACATCACGTTCGAAGACTTTGCGGCTCATGAGTTGGCGGCGGAGCGGCTACTGACGTTTGAACCTGGCGCTTAACCCGAGGCGTCTTCGCCCCGGGCGGCCGGCGCCGAGATGCCGAGCGCCTCGGCCTGGTACGCCAACACCGCTTCGTTGACTGCCGGGATCGACGTGGCGCCTGCCGCGATGAGCCCCTCGAGGACCTGTTGCCGGTCTGCGATCGCGTCGTCTAGCTCGTCCGGCGTCAGGCCCGCCCACTGTGCGAACGCCTCGCGGACACCGCGCTGCGGGAAGAGTTGGAACGAGTCATCGTCACGGTTCCATTCGGCGGCGCGCGAAACGCGATGGCCGTCGCCGTCTGCTTCCAGCATCGCCACTTCTGTGATGCGCCGAATGATCCCTTGCTGGCGCCCGATGAACATCGGAACGATGAACGTCATGTGCGCGACGTGGTTCTTCGGTATTGCGAGGTCCTTTTCCAGCTGAGAGAGGACGCCCTCGACCGTGTCGGCGTGCATCGTCGTGCCCAGGCGATAACCCTGCGACAGCAGCTCGAACGTCCTCCGGGCGTGGTCGTCCCAGGTGTAGACAGGGATGTGGTCGCTCATCTCGTTGACCAGGATGTACGTGGCGTACTCGGGCGATACCGGCGGCAGCGCAAACGGCTCGCCCTCGCCGCGCGTGAAATAGACGAGTGTATCGGGGAGGGTGAAGGACATCAGCGCGGTCAGCGTGGTGGTCTTTCCGCTGGACGGTGGATCGGCGGCGATGATCATCGAGGCACCGTGCTCCATCGCCACCCAGAACATAGCCGCCACAGCCGCCGACAGGTTGCCGGCCATGATCAACTCCGCGATCGACATCGGCGTCGGCGGTTCCCAGTGCCACCCCCACCAGCTCGTCGGCTCGTTAAGCGCTCGCATCTCTCGATAATACGCTAGAGTCGCTCGTCTTCGGTGCCAGAATAGCGAGCGGCAGTCCTTGCACTGGCACCTCGGCGCAGCCTGCGAACGCCCTGCGGGGATTATGCCCTAGTCGAGGTCAGACGTGGCCTGGTCGCCTCCTCAGGCGGCGATTGATGACGCTCTAATCCTCGTCAAGGGGATAGTTGGAGACCCACGACTCGCCGCTAGGCGGGAAACCATACCACCTGAGGACGTGGAAGCCGGGTATCACGAAATCCTCAATGGTGCAGTGGGCCTCCTCCCATGGACCGAGTGACGCCGGGAGATCGAGACATGGGACGAGAAAGTCATCTAGGAGGAACGCCGCCCTCCCCAAAAGTAGTGTGTCTTCGGAAAGGTTCATCACCCTCAATCCTAGACAGAGAGGTGCGCAAGGGAGAACCTCGATCCCACCATTGCCAAACAAGTCTGAGATGTCAGGGGGTTCGTAAATGGTGATGCACTCTTCGATGCGTTCGCCGTTGGGGGCGGCTTCCAGGGCCGGCCACAGTTCTCCCTGACTGCCCGCCTTCAAATCCTCGAACACATCAGTTCCGACAAGGTCGCTCATACACGCTTCCGAAGCCACGGCCTGCAGCGGAAACATATCCGTCGAACCCCCGAGGACGGCCGCTTCGAACTCCGGCTGAAAGGTGCCACTCGACGTCACGGCATTGTACTGGAATCCGCTGGGAGGATCGGCGACGCCTTCAAAGCAGTCGCCTTCCCTCTCAGGCGAAAGGTGTGTAGAGAGATCGACGTTGCCGGCTAAGGTCCAGTCCTCCACGCCGCTGACCACGAACCCGTAGGCCATGTGGTCTCCCATTAGAGTGTTTTCCGTGACGATCGCTCCGCGGCTCCGCGGGGCATTCTCATCCTCGGGTGCGCAGCCTACGTAAGGTCCCATACCGATCCCGCGCCGGATCATCGCGCCCGCCGCATCGATGACGTTGCCGGTCACTCGTGTGCCCGTGAAGTCCCCCTCCAGAGGAAAGTAGTCCTCCATGGAGATGCCGTAGAACATGATCCGGTTTTCGGCTCGGATAGTGTTGTTGGCGATAAGTGAGCCCGGTGATTGGAAGATGACGATCCCGCCATCGGTAGTGTCGATGATCGTGTTGTTTTCCACGACGCTGTTCGGGCACTCCAGCGAGATGCCATCCGCTATGACGTACTCTGCCCGCCCCGCCGGGCCGAGCCAGTTATTCCTGGCCACGGCGCCTCTGCACGGACCACCGAGGTATAGAACAGTCCAACCTCGCGGCTCGTAGGCCTTGACCCACTCAACCACCTGGCCCTCGACATTGTGGTCTAGAACGCCTCGGCCGAAGTTGATCAGTGCGCCATCCGCGAGACCAAGCCGGGGGCGGTTGCCATCGATGATCACGTTCCGGAGCGATACACCGTCGTTCCCTTCGCCGGAAACGGCCGTTGCTACGTCCCTGCCAACGATTCGCAGAAGAGCTCTCGAATCATCGGTGGGAAGGTCCTGAGTGTAGATCTGCTGGTTGCCGGCTGTAAAGAAGACCGTGTCACTCAGCTCAAACACTGCGTTCGGGCACAGTACAGCCTTCGATTCGGGACTGACGAGTGCGCCTTGTATGCTGTCCTGATCGCCGGATGGGATACAGGCCTCTCGGTCGGCCGAGTCAGTGGGCGTGACGTCGTCGGTTGGGGACGGCGGGGTCGCCGACGATGCGCAGGCAGCCAGCAGCAAGCCGGTCAGCAACAAATAAGCGCGTGAACGGAGGGTTGCGCCAAGAAGGCGAGCAGGGCTGTGAGGTCTGGTTATCACGGTTTCTTTCCCTGTAGATTGACGTGACTTTGAGGCGATTGTTACGCGTCGGTCCTTGCTCCGGCGGCATCGCTCAGGCCGCCTTGACAGGTGTACGTGGCGTGCCTCTTGTCTTCCTTCCACCCTTCCCTGCTACAATGCCGCTCGTGCGTGCCGCTTTCTGTACCGCTAGGAACACGATAGAAGTCCGCGAGACGGACGACCCGCAGCCCGGCCCGGGCGAGGTCCTTGTCAGCGTGCGGCAGTGCGGCATCTGCGGCACCGATCTGCACTTCTACAGTGGCAACCTACCGCCCTCGCCGGCCTCGCTGGGCCACGAGTTCACGGGAGAGGTCGCGGCGCTGGGCGAAGGAGTTTCGGGGTTCTCGGAGGGCGACCGCGTCGCCGTAGAGCCCATACGCTCTTGCCAGGCGTGCAGCTACTGTCGCAGTGGCCATTACAACCTCTGCCGTGCGCGCGTGCTTATTGGCGCCTACCATCCGGGCGGACTCGCGGAGCACGTCACGGTTCCCGCGTATACGCTCTACAGACTCCCCGACAACGTTGACTTCGAGACTGGCGCGCTCGCCGAGCCGCTCGCGGTCTCCGTGCACGGCCTGCATACGGTTGGCCTCTGCGCTGGCGAGCGTGTCCTGGTGCTGGGCAGCGGGACGATCGGTCTTTTCTCCGTGCTTGCGGCGCGTCATTCCGGCGCGAGCGACGTGATTGCGACGTACCGATACGATCACCAGGGCGAGGCCGCGGAGGCGATGGGCGCGACGCGCATTCTGAAGGACAGCGAACTCGAGGGCCTGAAAAGAGGAAGCGTCGACGTCGTCGTGGAGACGGTGGGCGGCAGCGCGCCAACGCTTGGCCAGGGGCTCGGACTCGTGCGATTCGGCGGCCGCGTTTCAGTACTCGGGTTGTTCACGCAACGTGTGGAAGTGGATGCGCTCTCGCTCATGCGAAACGAGATCACCGTCACGGGTGGCATGACCTACTGCAGGCCGGGACAGCAGTCTGACTTCGACGTCGCGCTGGGCATCATCGCCGCCGATCCGGAGCGCGCGCGGCGGGTCATCACGCACCGCTTCCCGCTGGATGGCGCTGGCTCAGCGTTCGCCACGGCAGCGGACAAGAAGCAGGGCTCGCTCAAGGTGCACGTACAGGTCTAGCGCAGCCGCGGCAGAAGCGGGTTGCGGCGCAAGAACCGCGAGATTACGAACGACACCAACGAGATCACCAGTGCCCCGACAAACGCGGGCCAGAATCCGTCGATCGCGAACTTGATGCTCCACCAGTCGCAGAACTGTTCCACGAGGAGCACGATCAGGGCGTTGATGACGAGCACGAAGAGTCCAAGCGTAAGGAGTTGCAGCGGGCAGGTCAGCAGCAGAAGAGCCGGTCGTACGACGGCCCGTACGACGACGTAGATCGCGGCCGCGAGCAGCAGCGCCTCCGTGCCGTCGATGACAAAGCGGTCGGAGTCGTAGAAAACTTCGTTTACGAACCACTCGGCGGCCAGGAAGCCGACGATCGTAATACCCCAGCGGACCATGACGCGGACGATCCACGGGACTTCGCCGCGGTCCCAGGGGGGCTCGCTGTAGTCCCAGTAGTTGTAGTGAACCTGACGCAACTCAGTCCGCATTCTATCAGGCGCTGCATCGGACTATGCGAATCGACCGCGATGCGACGCGCCATTCTCCTCGGGCGGCTCAGGGCGAATGAAACAAAACGCCGGTATCGTCGTCGATTGATACTGTATGACCGGCGTCAGAGCCGTTCACGAACGCCATGCTTCCTATCACGACTGCCAAACTAAACATGGGTGACCGCTGGTCGCCCTGGGCGCTGGCCGCTGCCGTTCTGGTGGTGCTTATCGTCCTCGTCGGCTGTCGGAAAGACGACGATAGCGGTGTGGCTGCGACTGGGTCAGCGCCTTCCGGGACGCCCACAACTCCGGCTGGCGAGCTGCCTCCACCCGAAGCAACAGTCACATTGGGTGCGACGGAACCAACAGACGTCCCGGTCGCTCCGTCCGAAACGGAAGCACCCGACCCGACTGTGCCGCAGCCAACCATGGCGCAGCAGCTACCCGGGCCGCGTACTGAGGTGGCCACGCTCGCGATTGGCGGGCGCGAGCGGACCTGGCTTCTGTACGTGCCGTCGACTCTGCCGCCGGGCCCGGCGGCGCTCATCATCGGTCTGCACGGGGGCTTCGGGTCTGGCGAGCAGTTTGAGCGGACGGCGCGCTTCAACGAACAGGCAGAAGCGGGTCGGTTCCTGGCCGCATACCCTGACGGCACAGGCGCTTTTCGCACGTGGAACGGCGGCCTCTGTTGTGGCTACGCCGTACGTGAGAACGTGGATGATGTCGCCTTCATCGAGGCGATGGTGGATACGATCTCGGCGGAGTACAGCGTTGATCCGGCGAGGGTCTATGCTACTGGTCACTCCAATGGTGGGATCATGGCGCTGCGCCTCGCGTGCGAGTCTGGACGCTTCCGTGCGGTTGGGGCCGTAGCCGGATCGCTAGAGGTCCCGCAGTGTAATCCGTCGCGCTCCGTCTCGACGCTCCTGATCCACGGCGACGCCGACGAGAGCCATCCTCTTGAGGGTGGGCGGGGTCCGCAATCGGTGTCCAGCGTCGACTTCACGTCCGTTGCTGCTTCGATGGCGGTTCTGGCGCCCGCGATGGGTTGCTCTGGTGGGTCGCAGGATAACGTGATCGGCGCCATCACGACGACGATCTGGCTGGGCTGTCCGCCCGGTGTCGTCGTGGAACTGCAGGTGGTCGCTGGCGCCTCCCACAACTGGCCCGGCGGCGTAGCCGGCGTCATCTTCGGTTCCGATCCATCAGACGAACTCGACGCGACGGCTGAGCTGTGGGCGTTCTTCGACCAGCTCCAGTAGCTGCAGCACTTGACCGTCGGGCGCTCCTCCGCGCACCCTAATCCCCGGAGGATTTTATGGACGCCTACAAGGCCATCACAACAAAGCGCGACACGCGCCTCTACTCCACTGAACCGATCGCGGACGAGGTGCTGCGCCGCGTTCTTCAGGCAGGGCGCATGGCGGGATCGAGCAAGAACCGCGAGCCGTTCCGCTTCGTAGTCATCCGGGACAAGGAGCACATGGCGAAGCTGGCGGAGTGCGGCGACTTCGCCCAGCCGCTCGGCCCGGCGACAGCCGCCGTCGCCGTCTGCCTGGATCCCGACGGCATGGACTTTGACGCTGGCCGCGCCGCCCAGAACATGATGATCGTGGCCTGGGACGAGGGCCTCGCGTCGTGCCCGCTGCGCATCCACCACGCGGACTGCGGCCGCGAGGTACTGGGCCTGCCGGAAGGCTGGCGCATCGCCATCGTCGTTGCGCTGGGCCATCCCCAGCCCGGCGCGTCGATGTCACAGGACCGCGCGCGCAAGCCGTTCGAGGAGTACGTGAGCTGGGAGCGCTTCGGACAGTCGTCTCCGTAGGATCTTGGATCTGCGGTGACCCCGAGCGGTGATCGCGCCGCAGAGGGAAGGCGCAGAAAACAGCGAGACCGGGCTCTCGGGGCCCAGCCTCGCTGCACTATTAAGGAGGTTAGATTTCTAGGTGACCTGCGGCGCGATGCGGCCGACGGGCCCTTTCTTCTCCTCGTTCTTCATCAGCTCGTTGTAGTGATTAGCGACCTCGGCTGAGTAGTAGATCGCCGGCGCGATGAAGACTACGAAGGTAGCTCCGATGACGACCATGAAGACCCCCATACCCATGACGAGCTCGGAGACCTTGAATCCCATCACAGCCAGGTTGAGGCTCGTGCGGAGGTTGGCCGCCGTGAACGCCGTGTCGCGCAGCGGGTCATCAAGGTCAAGCTCTGAGTAGGTCAAGCCGCCAGTGATGTTGAGATAGTGCTTCGCGATGACGTCGGACTGAGCCTTGGCCGTGGCAGCGTTGTTGACCTGTACGTTCGGGATACTCGCGTCCTCCGCAGTGATGATGTTCTCAGCGACGATCGCGTCCCGGACTTCGTTCTTCGCGTTCTGGCCCTCGGTCACCATGTAGATTCCCGCTCCGACAAATACGAGCCCGAGAATTAATGGTGCGATCCAGATCCAGTGCCTTACCATCTTTGCCCAGCTTCCGAACTTCATGTCTAACCTCCTTAGTTATTGACTAACTCTATCATTGAGGCACTTCGATATTAGTATTATCTATATTGATGCGCAGTCACCAGTTGGCACGAGAATTCCGGGCCGATGGTCACAATTTGGTGTGACAGGTGACCTGCCTCGAGCAAGTCGTCTGGAGACGCCCGAGCACCCGTGAGAGGCGCTAGAACCTGGTGAGAAATCGACGCTTCGTAGGCTCTGCACTGAACTCCGTTGCTCGCCTGCGCTAGAATAGGCCCCACTCTCAACAGATGGAGCCCGCCCATGACAACAATCGAACAACGCCTCGCCCCGCCCGAACGCGTTGGTGGCCAAGGACTCGACCCTAACCAGGAAGAGTCCGGCAACCGCGCGATCATCGCCCTTCTTACCGACGATGCGCACGGCCCGACGGACTGGTTGGCCACCTATCGTCACGACTCAGACGGTGGAGGTGCGTACGAAGTGTGGTCGCTGCGCGGGATGATCCGCTTCCAGCGCTTTTTCGACACGGACGGTGGAGGCTATGGCTACGAGGTCATCGATCAGAGCGGCGAGAACCCGATCGCGAATCAGGACCCGACCGCCGTCGCTACGATCGCAGAGGAAGTCGAAGCGTCCGCAAAGTCGGGCTTCGACGCCAGCGACCCGAACCGCGCCTTCATGTCGCCCGAGACGCTGAGCTACCCACTCGCCTTCGAGCGCATCGCCCAGCTGTTCGATAGCCCGAACGCGCCTGACATCGTCGTCAACCCGCGTTCGTACGCATACGGGCGCCAGCCCGGGCAGCACGGGTCCGCTGATGTCGTCCAGTCGCGTGCGCCGCTCGTCTTCTCCGGCCCCGGCATCAAGCACGCGGGCACGACCGACGCTCTCTGCGCTCAGGTTGATGTCGCGCCGACGCTGGCGCGGCTGCTCGGCCTGCCGCTTATCGATGGTATGGACTCCACGGGCCGCTCGTCGTCAGAGCGCGGCGTGGAGCCCGACGTCTACCTTCATCGCCAGGACGGCCGTCCGATTGACGAGATCATCGATGAGAACGTTCGTCCGGAGCGCGCGTACATCTTCCTCCTGGACGGCCTCTCCAACACCGAGCTCAAGGAGCGCCTGGAAAACGACCGCGAGTCGATCCCTAACCTCGCGCGCCTGATCGAACGCGGCCTCATGTTCACCTACGGCACGACGGTCAACTTTCCAAGCATCACCTGGCCCAGCCACAACACGCTCGGCTCCGGCGCGTGGTGCGGCCACCATGACGTCGTCAACCCGGCGTACTACGTGCGCGAGGCGCGCGGGACGGTGACCCCGCAGGGACAGGTCTGGGACACCGCGAAGTTCGTGACCGGCGACGTCGAGACGCTCTTTGAGGCTGTTCACCGTGTTCATGGCAAGTGGGATGGCGAAGAAGGTGTGATCACGGCTTCGATCAATGAGCCGTGTGTCAGGGGGGCTGCCCACGCCACGCTGGAACGGCGGTTGCTGATCAAGGAGGAGAAGCTGCGCGAGATGACGCGCGTAAACCGTGAGGACACCAACCCGCGCTGGAAGGAAGAGGAACGGGAGAGCGTTCACCGCTACTCTTTTACGGATATCCAGGGCACGGTGCAGTCGATGCTGCTCTTCGGTGCTGACGACCAGCCGCCGCCGATGTTCACGTTCCACGAGTACGCGCTCACGGACGCCGTCGGCCACGACTATGGGCCGCACTCCGGGGCGATCCGTGATGCACTGATCGAGACGGACAAGCGCATCGGTAAGATCCTGGACGTTATCGACGCGCGGAGCCTGTTTGAGTCAACTCTCTTTGTGATCACGACCGACCACGGCATGGCGCCGATCAACACCGATCTCTCCGCCAACCAGGTGCAGGCAGTGCTCGACGCCGGCCTGCGCGCGGTCGTCCACGCGCCGCTCATCTACCTGCTCGACATGGATGTGGCGATCGAGCACGCCAAGGACGGTCGTACGGCAACCATCACCGTCGTCGAGAACGACCCAACGGAGTCCGGTTTCGAGGCGAGGCCCGCGGTTGCCGGGGCGAAGGTCGAGGTGATCGGCCACAAGGGGAAGATCGTCTCGCGGGCGACGACCGACGACTTCGGCGTCTGTGGTGTGCCTCTGCCGGTAGACGAAGACCCAGAGCACCTCGTCATCGGCGTCCACCACGAAAAGTTCAACGAGCGCCACCTCCGCCTCGACGGTACGAACGTCGTCGAAGACGCGCGGAAGCGGCTATACAGATAAGGAGCGCCCCATGTCAGACGAGATCTCCGCCGCATTCCCGTTCGAGTCGAAGTTCGCCGAGGTGAACGGCTCGAAGATGCACTATATCGACGTTGGCGAAGGCAAGGACGTGTTGTTCTTGCACGGCAACCCGACGTCGTCCTACCTCTGGCGCAACGTCATCCCGCACGTGCAGTCGCTGGGACGCTGTGTGGCGCCGGACCTCATCGGCATGGGCAAGAGCGACCAGCCGGACATCGACTACTCCTACTTCGACCACTACCGTCACCTCGAGGGCTTCATCGAGGCGCTCGGGCTGAGGAACATCCTGCTCGTCCTGCACGACTGGGGGGGCGGTCTGGCGTTCCACTACGCCCACCAGCACCCGGACAATGTGCGCGGCATCGTCTTCATGGAGACGATCGTGAAGTCGATCTCGTGGGACGAATGGCCGGAGCAGGCGAAGGCGCCGTTCCAGGGGTTCCGCACGCCCGGCGTGGGCGAGCAGATGATCCTGGAGAACAACGCCTTCGTGGAGCAGATCCTGCCCCTCTCCATCCTGCGCAAGCTCACCGATGAGGAGATGGCGTACTACCGCGCACCGTACCAGACGCCGCAGAGCCGGCGGCCAACGCTACGCTGGCCGCGCGAGATCCCGATCGACGGCGAGCCCGCAGACGTTACGAAGGTCGTCGATGAGTACGCAAAGTGGCTGACGGAGACGGACCTGCCCAAGCTCCTGCTCACGGCGGAGCCGGGCGCGATCATGCGTGTCACCGGCCAGTGGTGCATCGACAACCTGCCCAACCTGATGCACGTCGAGGTCGGGGCCGGCGTTCACTTCATCCAGGAAGACCGCCCGCACGAAATCGGCGACGCAATCAGCTCCTGGATGAGCGCCGAGAACCTCACCTAGCGCGGGCGTCGCGCGCCGATGAGCAAGCTCGACCTGATCACCCACTTCTACGAATACAACGAATGGGCGAACGATCGCTTGCTTCACGTCGCGTCCCATCTGTCCGCTGACGAGATCAGCGCCGAGCGCGGCGCCAGCTTCGACAGCATTCTCAGCTCGTTTGCGCACATCGCCGCCGCGCAGGTCAACTGGCTGGAGCGCTGGCTGATCGGCGGCAATCGCATGCCGACACTGGAGCTGCAGAAGATGCCGAACCTGGCAGCGGTGCGCGAGTCGTTCCTCGCCTCGCATGGCGGCCTGCAGAAGTTTGTGAGCGATCTGACCGATGAGCGGCTCGAAGCGACGCAGGAGTTTCGCGACAGCTCTGGCAATCGCGAGTCCAGACTCCTCTGGCAACTGATGACGCACGTCGCGAACCATGGAACGTACCACCGCGGAGAGATCGCGATGATGCTGACGGTCGCCGGCCATTCGCCGGGCGACCTCGACTTCCTGTACTGGGAGTACGAGCATTACCCGTAGCGACGGGTGAGCGCCGAAAGCTAGCGGCGCGGTTCCCAGCTGAAGAAGCGCAGGGCTAGCGCCGTCCCGGCGACGCCCCAGGCGGCGATCACCGCAAGGTCGCCCCACTCGAAGCCGGCGCCGGTCGTGTCCGGGTGGAACGCGGTCTGCAGGGCTGCTGCGAAATGCTTCACCGGGAAGACATCGCCGACAACGGCAAGCCACGCTGGAGGGTCCTGCAACGGGATGAACACGTTCGAGACGAACAACAGCGGCAAGATGGTCGCGTTCGTGATCGCGGGTGCCGCGTCTGCGTTCGGGATCACGGCGGTCAGCGCCAGCCCTAGCGCGCAGAACGTCACCGCTCCCAGCATCAGCGTTACGGCGAAGCCCGGGAGTGTGTTGTCTGGCACGTCCGTCCCGTAGGCGGCGGCGCCGACGCCGACGACGATCACAACGAGAAGCAGACTGACCAGCATCGCGTGCGCCAGCCGTCCGAAGATGTAGGCCCACGGCGGCAGCGGCGTCCCGCGAACTCGCTTCAGGATGCCAAGGTCGCGTGAGATCGTCACCATCATGCCCATGTTCGTGTAACAGGCGCTGACGACGGCCAGCGCCACTATTCCCGGCACGTAGAACGTTGACCCATCGAGGTCGCGTCCGTCGATCGTCAGCTCGCTGTCGCCGAAGAGCGAGTTGAAGAGCACGAGGAAGATCAGCGGTAGGAGGAACGTGAAGAACGCCGCCGCCGGGTTCCGCCAGAAGGAGCGGTTTTCATACCCCACCTGACGCAGCGCCATTCTCGCGCTCAATTCGATTCGTCTTTCGCCAGTCCCAGATACACGTCTTCGAGCGACGCCGGTGTCACGCTGAGGGCTTCGAGCTCCTCGCCTCGCTCCTTCGCCCAGTTGGTCAGCTCGTACAGAGCGGTCGTTGGATCGGCCGTATGCAGCACGGCGTGGCCGTTCTCGAACTTGGCTGCTGCGGCTGCGGGTGGCAGGTCGGCAGACGATCCGGTGAAGCGAAACGAGATCACCGTCTCGGCCTGGCCGGCGCGCAGCTCGTCCGGCGTGCCCTCGGCTACGATCCGCCCGCCGCGGATGATCGATACGGTGTCGGCCAGCGCCTGAGCCTCGTCCATGTAGTGCGTGGTCAGGAGCACGGTCTTGCCCAGCGATTTCAGGTCGCGGATCATTGCCCAGGCGCTGCGCCGGGCGGCCGGGTCGAACCCGGTTGTCGGTTCGTCAAGGAAGAGCAGCTCGGGGTCGCCGGCCAGGCCAATCGCCACATCCAGCCGCCGCTGCTGGCCACCGGAGAGGCGTCGTACGAGCTTCTTGCGCGACTCTTGCAGCCCTACGATGTCAATCAGTTCATCGAGCGGGAGCGGGGCCGGGTAGTAGCCGCGGAACTGCTCGATCGTCTCCTCCACGGTCAGATACGGCTGGATGCTCGTGCTCTGGAGGACGATGCCGATGCGCCCCTTGAAGGAGATCTCGTTCTTCGCCGGGTCTTTGCCCAGCACGCGGACGTGGCCGGCATCGGCGCGGCGGTGGCCCTCAAGGATCTCGAGCGTTGTCGTCTTGCCGGCACCGTTGGGGCCGATCAGGGCGAAGATCTCGCCGCGCCGCACCGACAGATCGATCCCGCCCACGGCCACGACAGTTCCGTAGGTCTTGCGCAGGCCCCGCACTTCTACAGCAAGTTCACTCACGGAACGATTGTAGTGGGGGAGGCGTCCTACAGCGAACGCAAGAGGTTCGCCGTCTCGACGGCCGCTCGCATAGCGTCCGCGCCCTGGTCGCCCCGCTCGCCGCCCGAGCGCTCGAGTGCCTGCTCGTCCGTGTCGCAGGTGAGTACGCCCCAGATGCACGGTACGCCCGTGTCAAGGGATGCCCGCTGGATCCCGGACGCCGCCTCGCCGCCGACGTAGCGGTAGTGATCGGTTTCATGGCGCACGACGCAGCCGAGGCAGACGACGGCGTCGAAATGGCCCGATTTGGCGAGCTTTTGGGCGACGACAGGAAGCTCGAATGAGCCCGGCACCCAGTTGACGGTGTGCTCTTTCACTCCGTAGCGCTCAGCCGCCATCAGCGCGCCATTCAGCAGGCGCGATGTGATGTGCTCGTTGAAGCGCGCCACGATGACGGCGATGCGGAGTGCTGAGCCGTCCAGATCTGGCTCCGGGATGTCCCTGCTCAAGGTGAAGTCAGAGTAGCACAGGAGAGACGGGATCGGCCTGTAAGAGGTGCTTTCGCCACGATTGCCGGATTCGTATAGGCGACCTGTGCAAACCTGCGTTGACACCCCGCAGCAGGATGTCTAAAATCTTGCTCAGAACGCCCCCCGCCCCATCGAATCGTAAAATTTAGTGAGGTTCGCCCATGAATGTTCGTTTTCGTGACGAAAATGAACCCCTGACCACACGCTGGATAACCCTCGGTCAAGCCTGCAAGCTGCTCGGCGTCAACGAGTCGACGCTCCGCCGATGGGCTGACGCCGGCCACGTGCGCTCTTTTCGCACGCCCGGTGGCCACCGGCGTTTCTCTGAGGAGGATCTGCGTGTCCTGATGTCCGGTCAGGTGCCTGCCTCTCGTGATCCCTACGACTCCATCGGCAACATCGCGCTCACGCGCATCCGCCGCCGCCTGCAGCGCGGTCGTGGCCAGGGCGCGAACTGGTACGACGAACTCAGCGAAGCGGAACGCGAGAATCTGCGACCGCTGGGCCGGCGCCTCGTGACGCTCGTGTCGGAGTACCTCTCAGGCGGCGCCAACCGCCCGCAGTTGATCGAGGAGGCGCGGGGCATCGCCCACGAATACGGCACCCTCCTCGTGCGCGACGGTCTCAGCCTGCGCGACGCAATCGAGGCGTTCACGTTCTTCCGCAGGACGCTCGACGAAACGGCTATGGAAGAGGCGCAGAAGAGCGACCTTACAAGCGACAAGGCGATCGAGCTCTGGGAGTTGCTGACAAACCTGGGTGACCAGGTCCTCCTTTCCATCGCCGATTCCTACGAGGAAGCTGAGATGGCGGGGCCCGCAGTAAAGGGTCGCCTCGCCTGATCAATGCGTTACTACCCTGTCTTTCTGGACATCGCCGATAGGCCAGTTGTCGTCATCGGCGGTGGCACCATCGCCGAGCAGAAGATCGGTGGCCTGCTGGACGCCGGTGCGAAGGTCACGATCGTTAGCCCGGAGCTGAACGAGACCCTGACGGAGCTACGTGACGCTAAGCGGCTCACGCATATCGAGCGCGTGTATGAGCCCGGCGACATCGCGGGTTACGAGCTTGTGTTCGTCGCCACCGACAGCCGCGCCGAGAATGAGAAGGTCTGGGCGGAGGGCCGCGAGCGTCACATCTGGGTCAACGCCGTCGACGATGTGCCCAACTGCGACTTTGTCATGCCCGGTGTCATTCGCAAGGGTGACCTGACGCTCGCCATCTCGACCGCCGGCAAGAGCCCGGCGATGGCCCGCAAGGTGCGCGAGGACCTCGAGACGTTCCTGAGCGACGACGACTCTGCGCTCCTCGATCTGGCAGCCGAGATCCGGAGCGAGACTCGCCAGCGCGGGATTGAGGTTCAGGGTTGCCCGCGTTGCCAGCGCGACAATCTCGACGTCTGGAACGCCGCGCTCGATGGCGTCGTCAAGAAGCTCATCCACGAGGGAAGGCGCGACGAGGCGAAGGCGCGCTTTCTCGATCTCCTCTTCTCGCCCTCGGGACAGGCCGTCCCGGAAGTCTCATGAGCAAGAACCTTCTGGTCACCTGCGTCGGTCTGAACCACGTCACGTCGCCCATCGAGGAGCGTGAAACGCTTGCCTTCACGGGCGATGAGTTGCGTGAACAGCTCCCGCAGATCGCCGCCGACCTGGGCGGCGCGGTCCTGCTCTCCACCTGCAACCGCACGGAACTCTACGCCACAGTGCCGGAGGGCGAGGGCGGCGATCTGATTCGTCTGCTAAACGACGTGAAGGGGGCTGCAGTGAGCGATGAGCACTTCTACGTGCTCCAGCACGCCGCTGCCGCGAATCACCTCCTGCGTGTTGCCAGCGGTGTCGACTCGATGGTGCTGGGCGAGTCCCAGATACTCGGCCAGGTGCGAGAGGCGATGTCCATCGCCACCGACGCTGCAACCCTCAACGGTGCCCTCTCATACCTCTTCCACTCTGCGATTCACGCCGGCAAGCGGGCCCGCTCCGAGACGAACATCGGCCGTAACGCCGTCTCCGTTGGCTCGGCGGCTGTGTCGCTCGCCAGGAAATCCCTTGGTGACCTGACCGGCAAGACCGTCCTCGTTATCAGCGCTGGCAGCATGGGCAAGCTAGCGGCTCGCGCGCTGGCGCAGCAGACCCAGTCGCATATCCTTGTTGCCAACCGCACGCGGGAACGCGCAGCGGCCCTCGCGGAGCAACTCGGTCCCGGGACTGAGGCCGTCGATTTTGATCATTTGCGCGATGCACTGGCGATCTCGGACATCGTGATCAGCGGTACGAGCGCTGAGGGCTTCATCATCGGTCCCGACGCCGTGAAGCCGGTGATGGAGAGCCGCGCCGACCGCAGTCTCCTCTTCATCGACATCGCCGTACCACGCGACATCGACCCGTCCGTCCGCAACATCTCCGGTGTCCATCTCTGCGACATCGACGACATCGAGGCTGTCACGAACGAGGGCCGAAACGGCCGCCGCGCCGAGATCGAGAGCGTCGAGGCGATCGTCAGCGAAGAGGTCGCCGGCTTCGAGGAGTGGTGGCGTTCGCTCGATGTCGTTCCTGTAATCTCTGCGCTTCGTGAGCGCGCCGAGGCGATCCGCCTGCGTGAGATCAAGCGCACCCTCGGCAAGATGGACCTCGACGACACCGACCGAAAGCGGATCGAGGCGATGACTGCAGCGATCGTCAAGAAGATGCTGGACCGGCCGATCGCCCGCCTCAAGAACGGCTCCGACAAGGGGTTGTACATGGAGGCGCTGGAGGACCTCTTCGACGTCCACCCCACGGGCTCGCGACCGCGCAACCCGGCGGGCGGCCGCTAGAAGGCGTCCGCGGTTGTGTCCGCCCGGACCGTCACGATAGGCACCCGCGGCTCCCGCCTCGCTACCCGTCAGACAGAGATCGCGCTCGAAGCTCTTTCCGCCGCCCACCCTGGGTCAGCGTTCGACACGCGCAAGATATCCACTTCCGGCGACCGCTCTCAGCAGTCGCTCGCTGAAATCGGTGGCCGGGGCGTCTTCGTGATCGAGATCGAGCGCGCACTGCTCGACGGCGAGATCGACCTTGCCATTCACAGCCTCAAGGATCTGCCGAGCGCTGAGACTGATGGCCTGACGGTCGCTGCCGTCCTTCCGCGTAACGATCCGCGGGACGCTCTCGTTTCTCGCGACGGCTCGTCGCTCGCCGGGCTGCCGTCCGGTGCCGCGGTTGGCACCGGCAGCCCGCGCCGCGCCGCGCAGCTCACGGCCCTTCGCTCTGACATTGAAGTGCGCGACATCCGGGGCAACGTTGACACGCGAATCCGCAAGGCCGAGGAGGGCGAATACGACGCCGTCGTGCTGGCCGCGGCCGGCCTCGAGCGCCTCGGCTGGCTGGAACGCGCCTCGCAGATCTTCGAGCCGGAGGAGATGCTTCCGGCCGTCGCCCAGGGCGCGCTCGCCGTCCAGGTGCGATCGGACGACCGCGAGGCCCTCGATCTCGTGAGCGCTATGGATGACCGCGAGACGCGCGTTGCCGTGACCGCCGAGCGCGGCTTCGAGCGCCGCCTGGGCGGTGGCTGTCACGCTGCGATCGCCGCCTACGCCACCGTCGGCTACGGGCCTTCGCCTGACCGAGCGCCGCTGCGCCTGCGCGGCCTCGTCGGCGGCGAGAGACGTCTTTTGCGTGGTGAGATGGAGGGTTTCGCGGGCGAGGCCGATGGGCTGGGCGTCCGTCTCGCCGAATACCTGATCGCGCAGGGCGCCGACGCGCTGCTGGAGGCGAACGCGTGAGTACGGGCGTCGTGTACCTCGTCGGTGCCGGGCCGGGCGATCCCGGTTTGATCACGATCGCCGGCCTCGACCGCATCCGTGAGGCGGACGTGATCGTCTACGACCGCCTGATCAGCGATCGCCTCCTCGACCACGCGAGAGGGGACGCCAAGCTGATCTACGTCGGCAAGATCCCGGCCGACGTTGGTGACGCAACCGGCGCGCCACACGATCAGGACGCCATCAACCAGACACTTGTTGACAGGGCGCTCGAGGGCAGGTGCGTCGTCCGGCTGAAGGGCGGCGATCCGTTCGTCTTCGGTCGTGGCGGTGAGGAGGCCGAAGCGCTACGTGCCGCCGGCATCCCGTTTGAGATCGTGCCTGGCGTCACCTCCGCCGTTGCGGTGCCTGCCTACGCTGGAATCCCCGTCACACACCGCGGCGTCGCCGTCAGCTTCGCCGTCATCACCGGTCACGAGGATCCAAGCAAGCCCGACTCCGCCATCGACTGGAAGCAGCTCGCGACGGCCGTCGACACGCTTGTCTTCCTGATGGGCGTGAAGAACCTGCCGGAGATCGTCGGAAACCTCGTCGCTAACGGTCGCCCGGAGACGACCCCCGCCGCGGTCATCCGCTGGGGGACAAGGCCCACACAAAGCACAGTCATTGGCACGCTTGCCGACATCGCCGAGTGCGTCGCCGAAGCAGGCCTGACGCCCCCCGCGATCACCGTCGTCGGTGAGGTCGTGCGCCTCCGGGAGACTCTTTCCTGGTTCGAGTCGCGCCCGCTGTTCGGCAAGCACGTCCTCATCACGCGCACGAGGCGGCAGGCGAGCAACCTGGCGCGCCTACTCGCCGCTCAGGGGGCGATACCGGTCGAGCTGCCGGCGATCGAGATCGAGCGGGTCGCCGATTCGGCGCCGCTGACTGCGGCTATCGATCGCCTCCGCGACGGCGGCTATGCCTGGTGCGGGTTCACGAGCGCCAACGCCGTGGAGCTGACGTTCGAGCACCTCGCCGAGCGCGGCCTCGACGCCCGGTCGTTTGGTAGCACACGTGTCTTCGCGATCGGGCCCGCAACGGCCGACGCTTTGCGGTCGCACGGAATAACCGCGGACGTCGTCCCGGACGAGTACATCGCCGAGGCTGTAGTCGAAACGATGCGCGAACACGTGAGCGATGGTGACGTGGTGCTTCTCCCGCGGGCCGAATCCGCCCGCGACGAACTCGTTACCGGCCTGGAGGCGCTGGGCGCGACCGTCGACGAGATCCCCGTCTATCGCGCCGCCCTCCCGTCCGAGCCTGACCCCGAAGCGCTGGCCGCCATCCGCGAAGGCCGTATCGACATCGTGACGTTCACCTCGTCATCCACCGTACGCAACTTACTCGCCATCCTCGGCACCGATGCGGAGGCGCTCAAGGGCGAGTCGCGCCCGCTCATTGCCTGCATCGGCCCGATCACGGCCGAGACGGCGCGCGAAAACGGCCTCGCGGTGGACTTAATGGCGGAGGAATATACTGTAGAAGGCCTCGTCGAGGCGCTTGCGGCGCACCTGACGGGCCAGGAAGTGACCCCATGACCACTACGAGAGTGACCGAGACGTTCCGGCGCTTCCGTCGGCTGCGCTCCAGCGAGGCGATGCGCTCTCTCGTGCGGGAGACGCGGCTGTCGCCGGCCGAGTTCGTGTATCCGCTGTTCGTTACTCCTGGGGAAGGCGTCCGCACGGAGATCGCTTCGATGCCCGGCCAGTACCAGCTCTCGATAGACCAGGCCGTGCGCGAAGCCGAAGAGGTCGTTTCGCTCGGCATCGGTGGCGTCCTCATCTTCGGGCTACCGTCGGCCAAGGACGAGGCCGGCTCCGAGGCGTACGACCCCGACGGCATCGCCCAGCGGGCCGTTCGCGCGCTCAAGGCCGCGCAGCCGGGTCTCCTTGTGATGACCGACGTCTGTATGTGCGAGTACACCTCGCACGGCCACTGCGGGATCGTCCTCGACGACGGCAGTGTCGACAACGACCGCACGATCGACCTTCTGGCGCAAGCCGCCGTCTCGCACGTCGAGGCGGGCGCTGACCTTGTCGCTCCGTCCGACATGATGGACGGCCGGGTCGCCGCCATCCGCTCCGCGCTCGATCGTTCCGGCTACGAGTCGGCGCCGATCATGTCGTACGCCGCCAAGCAGGCGTCCGCGTTCTACGGGCCGTTCCGCGTCGCTGCGGAGTCGGCGCCGCAGTTCGGCGACCGCCGCGGATACCAGATGGACCCGGCGAACAGCCGCGAGGCGATGCGCGAGATCGAGTCGGACATCGAAGAGGGCGCAGACATCGTGATGGTGAAGCCGGCGCTGACGAACCTCGACCTGATCGCCCGCGCCCGCGAGCGCTTCGACCTGCCGCTGGCCGCCTACAACGTCAGCGGCGAGTACGCGATGCTCAAGGCCGCGGTCGCCGCCGGTTACCTTGATGAAGAACGCGCCACGTTGGAGCTCTTGACGGGCATCAAGCGCGCCGGCGCCGACATCATCCTCACCTACCACGCTAAAGACGCTGCACGCT
>Ga0255058_10000458_pt1 | contig 23869 bp, 22 predicted proteins | sample Cases_109_9_MG_FD_188637 | JGI IMG/M metagenome (GOLD analysis project Ga0255058, IMG submission 188637) | Seawater microbial communities from Amundsen Gulf, Northwest Territories, Canada - Cases_109_9 | ecosystem: Environmental > Aquatic > Marine > Gulf | place: Canada: Northwest Territories... | reverse complement strand
TGCACTGCGATAGATCGACTTGCGCCATTGGCTGTTGGTCATATGCAGTACCGCGGACAACAGCGTGCCGGAGTGGCTCAGGCCGATCCAGAAGATGAAGTTCGAGAGATACGTGCCCCAGACGGCATTGCGATTCATGCCGGCGGCGCCAACGCCAACGAACAGCTGGTAAATCCAGGGCATAAAGAAAAGGACGCCCGCAATACTGATCGTCGTGCCCAGCAGGATCCAGTACCTGGGGCCGGTCTCCAGCATCGTAGAGAGGACGTCCCTGTTGACGTCCGCATAGCTCGGCTGTCCGTGATCGAACAACTCTGGTGAGCTTTCCCGACTCACGAATGCGCCTTGCTTAAATAGACAATCGAGGGTGTCGTGTTCAGTTCTTCCAGAACCTTATAGCCCCTCGGGTTCTTCATCATCTTCGATACTTTGGCATCGGGGTCCTTACTGTTGCCAAATACCATCGCTTCGGTTGGACAACTTTGCACACAGGCCGGGACGACCTCGCCGTCACGAACCCGCCGCCGGTCGTCATCCTTCGCATTGTCTTTGGCGATGCGAATGCGCTGAATGCAGAACGTGCACTTTTCCATGACACCTTTTTCGCGCACACTGACATCCGGATTCAGCTGTTGCTCCAGCGGCTCGTCCCAGGTGTAGGTAAACCAGTTGAAATAGCGAACCTCGTAAGGGCAGTAAACCGCACAGGTCCGCGTACCGATGCAGCGGTTATAAATCTGCGTGTTGAGTCCGTCCTGATTGTGATAGGTCGCAAACACCGGACACGCGGTCTCACAAGGCGCGTCGTCGCATTGCTGACAGAGCATCGGGATGAAGCCCATCTTTATGTCGGGGTATTCGCCCTCCCAGTAGCGCTCGATACGAATCCATTTGATCTCGCGATTGCGGGCGTAGGCAACCTCGCCGACGATGGGAAGGTTGTTTTCTGCCTGGCAGGCAACCACGCAAGCCTCACAACCCGTGCAGCGATCCAGGTCGATCGTCATCGTCCAGTGGTAATCGAATTCGTCGTAGTAACCGGGCTTGCGGTACTTCTTGAGTTTTTCAAGGAATGTGCTCAATTCAATGCTCCGCGTCACGCATGATCGTTGCCGGGTCCCAAAATTTGACGGCCGAGGGTACGGGTTACACCGTCCGTCCTGATCATCTGCACACGCTCGCCCGTCGCCTTTATTTTCACGCGCGTGGCGGCCCACGCCAGATCACCTGTCTGCTCGTCCGCAAGTGTTGCCACAATGTGGATCGGATTGACGCCGCGGCCGCTCGCATAACGTCCGTATGCGTCGTGGCCCTGACCCACGGGTATGGCGACGACACCGGGTCTGATTGCCGGAAAGATCAGTGCCGGAACACGAACGACGCCGGCCGGTGATTCGATGTCCAGGACGTCTCCTTCGCGGATGCCCAGCTCATCGGCTGTGTGCGGGTTGAGCTCGGCCCAGGAGCCGTACGCGACGCTGGTCATCGGATCGGGCAACTCCTGCAACCACGGCAGGTTGGCGCCGCGCCCATCCAGCAGCGTTGTCGACAAATAGGGATGCAACACGAAGGGATAGTCGTCCTCGTCGCCGGCGAAATTCGATGACGGGTCGGATATCGAAGCAATAGTTGACGAACTCGACGGCACGGCCCGAGCAACGGCACCCGGCTCACCCCAGACCCCCGCCTCGAGTACGGCCTGCCAGAATTCCTCGAAATCCTGATCGGTTGCGCCTGAGTTACGCGCGGCATATTCCTCGCGCCAGCGCTCCTTGACGAACTCTTCCATCGTCGCCCAGTGCAGGGTCACGGGTAGTTCACCACCAATCTGCCTGGCCAGTGACAACATGATGTCGCCCGCCGGGAGCGTGTCGTACAGCTTCTCCACGACGGGCTGGGAAATCGAGGCGACCGGGAAGCCGACACCGGGGTCGGGCACATCGTCGCCCCAGGACTCCAGGTAGGTATTGGTGGGCAGGACAAGATCGGCCAATTCGGTCGTCTCATCCCTGAAGCTCGATAGCGCGACGATCAAAGGAACGTTTTCCAGCGCTTGCCGGAAGCCGACGTCATTGGGCAATGCGAATGCCGGATTGGTATCGTGTACCAGCAACACCTCGACGTTGCCGTCATTCATGGACTCGATGAGCTCGAGGATTCCCTGCAAGCCTGCCTGCCGTGAACCTGCCGCCGCCGAAAACGCGGGAGCAGAATTCAGAATGACGCCGCCGGGCTTGCCGACGTTGCCGGCGAGATGATTCAGTGCGTTCACGGCAACCACGCTGGCCACTGCGTTGGTTCCGGCTGCGGCCGCGCCACCTGCAATGGCGAGACTCGCCGCGCTTGCGCCAAAGTCTTCGGCAAGCCGCAGAATAATGTCCTCACTGACATCGGTCGCGGCGGACACGGCCGACGGCGAATACGCCTGCAGCGCGTTCGCCCACGCGTTCTTGTCGCGGCCCGAATAGTGTCCCTCGCTGACGAGCGCATGGGCGATTCCCAGGGCGAGCAATCCCTCTGTGCCCGGTCGCGCCGCAATCCACTCATCGGCGGCGGCGCCGCTCAATGACATGCGCGGCTCGACCTGTACCGTCTTACCCCGCTGACCTTGTCGCCCCTGCCGCAGATGTCCGTAAGCGAGGCTGTGATGGACCGGGGAAAGCCACGTGCCAAGGTAGTCAGCACCAAATGACAAAAGGAAATCGGCGTGCTTGATGTCGTAATACGGCAGCTGATCTGTGCCGAACGATATTTTATTCGCCGCTCGTATTGCGCCGGGATAGGTGAAGTCGTATTGCTGGTAATGATCCGATCCCAGCAAGCCCATGAATTGCGCAAATAACTCGTCCAGGTGTCCGCGGACCCGGCCCGTCAGCAGCCTGACGCGATTGGCATCACTCTCGATTTTGATTCGGCCGATGCGACTTCCTACCGTGGTGAGTGCCTCGTCCCAGCTGATTTGCTCAAATTCGCCGGAGCCACGTTGCCCGGCGTTCTGCAATGGGGTCCTGATACGGTCGGGGTTGTACAAGACATTCAGGCCGGCCTGTCCTCGTGCGCACGTCCGGCCCTGGCTGACCGGATGCACGGAATTACCTTCAATTTTCTTGGCTTTGCCTTCGCGAATACGTACCGAGATTCCGCATCCGGCAGAGCACTGATTGCAGATCGTGTTGTACCAGCTCGCAACACCCGGCGAGTAGTCTTCCGGGGGCACCACCTGGGGAATCAGCAACTCGACATTTCGCTGCACGCTCTCGCCGTACAGGACACCGCCAACGGCGCCGATGCCTCCGGCCCCGATATATTGCAACAAGTCTCTACGGCTGATCTTTGACATAGCTATTTATGGCACGTCCAGCAATCGCGGCCGTTCTCTACATTTCTTTGCGTATGACATTCGACGCACCATGGCATCCTCATCGTTGCGATACGGGTGACACGGTCCATTGTTTCGACCGGACCGTGACATTCCTGACATTCGAGGCCGGCCTTGACATGCCGCTTATGCGTGAAGTGAACATAGTCGGGAACGTCGTGTACCTTGATCCACGGTATTGGTTCGCGATTTTCCCAGTAAGTCGCCAGTTTCATGATCTCCGGACGGTCGCGGACAGCGGGCAAAGATTTGTGACAGCCCATGCATTTGCCCACGCTCGGTACGCCGGCGACGGGCGTCCTGGCGGCATAGACATGGCAATTCTGGCACGGAATTTCGTTATCCGTGGCATGAATCGTGTGGCTGAATTCGATTGGCTGAACCGGACTGCGATCGGAAAAAAACTTGCCGTGTACCCAGGCTCCCGCAAACAATCCGAACACGAACAGTAACCCGAGGAGGGCGGGCTTCTTCGCAGGCCGGAGCGCGTCGGAAACAGAGATAGACAATTGGTACCCCTTCTTTTGGGGCAAGAGTTTGCCCGGAAGCTGCGCAAGTTACAAATTCCCCGGTTTCCCGAGCTTGCGCCGCAGCGGTGACTTCGGTACGTTAAATCAGCTTTCAAAGCTATGAGGCGTGCTTTAACGAATCATGAAAACACTCATCCGTTCGGGAATATTGTTGCTTGCCATTCTCGCTGGCGCACCCACTGTCCTTGCCGCCGGCGACGCCGAAAAAGGCAAGACGCTGTATAACATTTGTTCGGCTTGTCATGGCGCGAACGCCGAGGGCATGGCCGCGCTAAATGCCCCGGCGAACGCGGGGCAGGACCCCTGGTACATGACCCGCCAGTTGAAAAACTTCCGGGCCGGAATTCGTGGCGCGCATCCCGACGACACGTTCGGCGCACAGATGCGACCGATGGCGATGATGCTGGCCAGGGATCAGGACATTGACGACGTCGTGGCGTACATAACGAGCCTCGATACGCCCGACCCTGCGCCAACAATCGACGGCGATCTCGAGCTTGGAAGGCAGGCCTATGAGTCCTGCATCCCCTGTCACGGGGAGTTCGGTCAGGGGGCCATGGCGCTCGATGCTCCGCGCCTGTCCAATCAGCACGACTGGTATATCGTGCGACAGCTCGAGAACTTCAAGGCTGGCATTCGCGGCGGCCATCAAAACGACATCTACGGGGCGCAGATGCGCATCATGGCGCAAATGCTCGAATCGGATGACCGGGTTCGCGCCGTCTCCGCCTATATCGCCAGCCTGGAGCACCGGCCCGACGGCGAGTAAGGAGACTGTCGGCGAGATTAGCTGGTTCGCATCAGGTGCAAGGACGGGCCCGCCAAGTCGGTGCCGTTGATATCGATCTGGACACGATAGTGCCCGGGAACGGGAAACATGACGTTTTCGAGGGGCAGGATCAAATGGGTTTTCGCTGGCGCTTTCGATTGTGGCCGGGACTCCACGTCCGTATTTCCCTCGACCGAGAAGATCGCCATGCCGTCCGGATCGTTGAGATCCACGGCAAAGGGAATGCGGCCCGCGAGGTCACGTTGCCACTCGACGATTCCGACGAGAACTATCCTGTCCTGTCGGGCAGGAAAGTCTGGCGCGCGTAGTTCACTGATTATTCCGTGAATACTGAGTTTACCGTCCGGCCCGGTGCCGGCAGCCGTGCAAAAGAGAAAAACCGCCTCCATCATTCAACTCCTACTCGGGCATCTCGCCAGCACAGTCTGGTAGAGATTTAAACTGTGGAAATCACGTACTGAATCCTCTATTCTCCCCGCAGGAATCAGTCTCAACGTCTTAGAACATTGTTCAAAAGCCGTCTTTGGAATCTGGCGATTCTGACACAATAATTTAAGGATGCATGACATATGCCAATAGCAATTGCGATAATTGTTCTGGTCGTGGGTTCGCTTCTCTTTCATTTCCTCAGTCCGTGGACGTTTACGCCGATTGCTTCCAACTGGGGCATGATCGACAAGACGGTCGACATTACATTCGTCGTCACGGGCCTGGTATTCGTCGCCGTCAACCTATTTATGGCCTACGCGATCATTCGCTTCCGTCACCGTGCTGGAGCGAAAGCAGCCTATGAGCCCGAAAACAAGAAGCTGGAGGTGTGGCTTACCGTTGTGACCACCATCGGCGTCGCCGCAATGCTGGCACCCGGCCTGTTTGTATACGCCAAATTCGTGAACGTCCCGGACGGCGCAACAGAAATCGAAGCTGTAGGTCAGCAGTGGAAGTGGAGTTTTCGGCTGCCCGGGAAGGACGGAAATTTTGGCACGACCGATGCCAGACTGATCAGCGTCGATAACCCGTTCGGCATGGATCCGGATGATCCTAACGGACAGGATGACGTTTTGGTCGATGAGGCCATCGTGCATATTCCCCTTGGCGAACCGGTGCGATTCTGGCTGCGCTCGAAGGACGTGCTGCACAATTTCACCGTTGCCCAGTTCCGCGTAAAGATGGACCTGGTGCCCGGCCTCGAGACCTACATGTGGCTGGAGCCGACAAAGGTCGGCGAATATGAAATTCTTTGTGAGGAGCTTTGTGGTATCGCGCATCACGCCATGCGTGGCAGGGTGCATGTGGACGAGCCCGGGGACTACCAGGCATGGGTAGACAGCCAGCCGACCTTCGGCGAGATTCAGGCCAGACCCGCCGGCGATCCGGCGCTTGGCGCCGCATTGTATGCCGTGTGTACTGCCTGCCACGGTGCGCAGGGCGAAGGCCTCATGGCGCTGAACGCGCCGAAGCTCAGCGGCCAGGATCCGCGTTATTTGAAAGAACAGCTACGCAAATACAAGGCAGGTATTCGCGGCACGCATGAAAGCGATGTATTCGGCAGGCAAATGCAGCCGATGGCGGCACTGCTGGTCAACGACAACCTGGTCGACAACGTTGTCGCCTATATCGACACCTTGCCCGATGCGCCGGCGGAGACTACGGTCACGGGAGACGTAGAACACGGTGCGGAGCTGTACACGGTATGTGCAAATTGCCATGGCGCCAACGGCCGTGGCGTCGCGATGAATGCGCCACGCCAGGCAGGCATGAGCGACTGGTACATGCTTCGCCAGTTGGAGAATTTCAAGGCTGGTATTCGCGGTAGTCATCGTGCCGATCTTCACGGCAAGCAGATGGGAATGATGTCGCAAATGCTGCAGGACGAACAGGCGATGCGAGACGTCGTCGCGTATATCAATACATTGTAGAAAACGAGAGGGATTTTTGATGGCATACGTTTCGATTGCCGATCGGGATCACGAAATAGAACATCACGATCCGACGACATTTATTGCGAAATATATCTGGAGTCAGGATCACAAAGTCATCGCAATTCAGTATGGACTGACAGCGATGTTTGTCGGTTTGGTCGCGCTGGGCCTGTCAGTAATGATGCGGCTTCAACTTGGCTTCCCTGATTCTTTTTCGTTCATAACGCCGGTGGACTATTACCAGTTCATTACGATGCACGGAATGATCATGGTCATCTTCCTGCTGACGGCTCTGTTCCTGGGTGGCTTCGGCAATTACCTCATACCGCTGATGATCGGTTCGCGAGACATGGTGTTCCCGTTCATGAACATGTTGAGCTACTGGATCTACCTCGTGTCGGTCATCATTCTCCTCTCAAGCTTTTTCGTCACCGGCGGGCCAACGGGTGCGGGCTGGACGCTGTATCCGCCGCAGGCCATCCTGCCCGGCACGCCGGGCACCGACCTGGGAATTGTGCTGATGATCGGCTCGCTGGCCTTGTTCATCGTCGCGTTTACGATGGGCGGTCTGAATTACGTCACGACAATCCTGCAGGCGCGCGCCCGCGGCATGACACTGATGAGGATGCCGCTGTCGCTGTGGGGCATCTTCGTGGCCACGATTCTCGGCCTGCTGGCGTTTCCCGCGCTGTTTGTCAGTGCCGTGATGATGACGCTCGACAAAGTGGCCGGAACCAGCTTTTTCATGCCCGCGATCACGTCGATGGGGGCACAACTGAGCCACGAGGGCGGCAGCCCGGTGCTGTTCCAGCACCTGTTCTGGTTCTTCGGCCATCCTGAGGTTTACATCGTCGCGCTGCCGGCGTTCGGCCTGGTTTCAGATCTGCTCAGCACGCACGCCAGGAAGAATATATTCGGCTACCGCATGATGGTCTGGGCGATTCTCGCAATTGGTGGTCTGAGCTTCATTGTCTGGGCTCACCACATGTACGTCAGTGGCATGAATCCTTATTTCGGCTTCTTCTTCGCGACAACGACATTGATCATCGCGGTACCGACGGCCATCAAAGTGTATAACTGGGTGCTGACGCTGTGGCAGGGCGATATCCATCTGACCGTGCCGATGCTGTTTGCTATCGGCTTCATTTTCACGTTCACGCATGGTGGATTGACCGGAATATTTCTGGGTAATGTAGCCGTCGACCTGCCGTTATCCGACACTTATTTCGTCGTCGCGCATTTCCATATGGTGATGGGAGTGTCGCCGATACTGGTCGTCTTCGGCTCGATTTATCACTGGTATCCGAAGATTACCGGCAGGATGTTCAACGAAACGCTCGGCAGGTGGCATTTCTGGATCACTTTCCTGGGGCTGTACGCGGTTTATCTGCCGATGCATTATCTAGGCTTCCAGGGCGTGCCGCGCCGCTACTTCGCGATGGGGAACACAGATTTCATGCCTGAGTCGGCGTTCGCATTGAACCAGGGCATCACGATATCCGCATTGATCGTTGCCGCGGCCCAACTGCTGTTCCTGTACAACATCTTCGCCAGCCTTAAAAAGGGCAAAGAAGCCGGGCCCAATCCGTGGAAGGCAACCTCACTCGAATGGCAGACGCCGGACACGCCGCCGAAGCACGGCAACTGGGGCGACAAGTTGCCCGAGGTGCATCGCTGGGCGTACGACTACAGCGTGCCCGGTTATCACGAGGACTTCATTCCGCAGAACGTACCGGCCGACGTGGCGCCCGTGCATGAAGAGGACAGGTCTGGCTAGTGTATTTTTCGCTCGTCTTTCTCGCCATCATCATGGCCACCGTGATCGGCTGGCTGTTGCGCCAGTCTTTGAACACTCAACCTTGGGACGCAAATGACCCGGTTGAAAACCAGCCTGGCCGGAGTGTCTTGAATGTCGATCCGGCGAAGATCGGTTTATTGTCTTTTATCGCCGTTGTCACATCCTTGTTCGCCCTGTTCCTGAGCGCGTACCTGATGCGTATGAAGCTCGGAGACTGGCGTCCGCTGACGGAACCGAATGTGCTATGGCTGAACTCCGCTGTTCTCGTGCTGGCGAGTTTCGCCTTTCAGTTGACACGGGGTGCTGCGAACCGGGATCAACTGTTGACCGTCAAAGCCGGCCTGCTCGCCGGCGGCGTGTGTACGGTATTGTTCTTGTCCGGTCAACTCGTCGCCTGGCAGCAACTAAACGCCAGCGGCTATTTCCTCGCCGGCAATCCGGCGAATTCGTTTTTCTATTTGCTTACCGCGCTGCATGGATTGCACCTGCTCGGTGGCATGTGGGTCTGGGGTCGAACAACAATGCGAGTTTTATCCGGTGCGGATGCCGAAAGTGTGCGCCTGAGTGTGGAACTGTGCACCGTGTATTGGCACTATCTGCTGCTCGTCTGGATTGGATTGTTCGGCTTGCTGTTATCTACGTAAGAGGATAAGCACAAATGTCTGAAGCTGTGGTAAGTGGTCCCGGGGATTTAATGCCTGACAGCGCGGGAGGGGTTGTAGCCGACTTTTCCGCAGACAGGCAGACGTTCCACGTGCCGTGGGGCAAGGCCATGATGTGGTTCTTCCTCCTGAGCGACACGTTCATCTTCGGCTGTTTCCTGACCGGGTACATGAGCGTTCGAATGGCGGTCAGGGACGCCTGGCCCGTTCCGAGCGAAGTGTTCGCATTATCGTTCGGCGGCGAACCTATTCCCCTGATCCTGATCGCCATCATGACGTTCATCCTGATCTCATCGAGCGGTACGATGGCGATGGCCGTCAACATGGGCTATCGCGGCGAGCGCAACAAAGCATTCTGGCTCATGATGGCGACCGCGGCGTTCGGCGCGATGTTCGTCAGCATGCAAGCCTTCGAGTGGACCAAATTGATTGTCGACGAAGGCGTGCGTCCCTGGGGCAATCCAATGGGTGCAGCGCAGTTCGGTTCAACCTTTTTCATGATTACGGGATTTCACGGCCTGCATGTCAGCGCCGGTGTCATCTATCTGATCGTTATCGGACGACGAGTGAAATCCGGCTTTTACGATAGAACGCGCGGCAATTACGAGATGGTGGAAATAACCGGGCTTTATTGGCATTTCGTCGATCTCGTCTGGGTTTTCATCTTCGCATTTTTCTATCTTTGGTAGGCTCGAGCAAAGGGTTCTCAACATGGCACACGAAGTTGGACAACAACACCCCATAAGTACCTATTTCCTGGTTTGGGGGCTGCTGTTTGTTTTGAGTTTTTTCTCTTACATGGTGGATTACCTGGACTTCCAGGGCATGATGCGCTGGGCCCTGATTCTCCTCTTCATGTTCCTCAAGGCAGGACTCATTGTGTCCATTTTCATGCATGTGGCCTGGGAACGTCGAGCGCTGAAGGTGGTGATTCTCGGTCCACCGATTGCCTTGCTGGTACTTATTCTGCTGATGACGTTTGAATCCGACTACATATTCCTGACAAGGATCACCTTTTTCGGTGAGGGCGCTGCCGCAGTGGTTCATCACTAGTCAGTCCGAGGTCACTGTTCATCTGTCGTTAAGCCTGAATCACTAAACTGGGCAAGTAACGCTTTGCGGGAGGATCCAATGAGTAAAATCGCCAGACGCCAATTCATGAAACTATCGGCAGGTGCCGCTGCCGCTTGCCTGGTTAACCCGGGATCGGAAGCGCAGGCGCAGGACTTGCCGCGGATTACCGCAGACGACCCGGTCGCCGTGGCGCTGAAATACACGAATGACGCGAGCAGCGTCGATCCGGCGCTACGCACCCAGCCGGCTGCCGAGCAAAACTGTGCCAATTGTGCTCAGCTACAGGGCAATGATGGCGACGAGTGGCGGCCGTGTGCGATATTCGTAGGCAAGCTCGTGAATTCGAAGGGCTGGTGTTCTGTCTGGGTTCCCAAGCCCTAAAACCCCCGCTTCTGGAAAAACCCGCCCGGCTGGCGGCTTGCGTTGCGGTATTCCTGCTTGCCGTGCCCGGATCGTCAATTGCCGGGCCGCTGCTGGACTACATTCGCAACTACGATCTCAACGACTACTCGCTTGGCGTGGCGTTCTCCACGTCTCAGCGCCCGTATGCAGGCGCAGAAAACTCGACGATCGCCTATCCCTATCTGACGAGCTTCCGGCACTCGGCTTTCACCGATGACTGGTTCCTGCTCCGTGGCGAAAATCTCGGATTTCGTTACGTGTCAAAAAGCGGCTGGGAGATCGGCATTATCGGCCGCATTCAAACACTCGGGCTCGGCGACGCCGACAACGATGCATTAAGCGGTCTGGACCCGCGGCGTTGGGCCATAGAGGCCGGGCCGATTATTGGCTGGCGCCGCTGGCCCGTGCATTTTCAGTTCAGGTCCTACTGGGAATTGCCAGATCGCCACAACGGAACGACGAGTGAACTCGAAATCTCATTACCGCGGGAGTTCGAACGCGGCTACTTCGTGCCGGCACTCAAGTTCACCTACATGAGTGACGCCTACAGCGACTACTATTTTGGCGTATCTCAGGTTGAGATGACGCCGTCGCGCCCCGAATATCAGCCCGGCTCGGTCGTCAATACCTGGGCCGGTTTCACGGCAGGGTATCGCCTGTCACCGCAATGGTTGTTGACGAGTACGGTCGGCCTGGAATTTCTCGACTCGGCAGTGAGTGCCAGTCCGATCGTCGACCGAGATCGACTTTGGTCGGCCAGCGTCGGCCTCGCCTACAACGCCGATCTATTCGAATCGAGGGGCCATGACGACGGGGCGCAAGAGCAGGCAATCGAAATAATGTTCGCTGCGTTCAGCAGCACGATCGACACCAAGGTCATTCGCGAAGCATCGGATGGACAGCCCGGTGACGAAATCGATCTCGAGGATTTCCTCGGTGTTCCCGACAATGAGACAATTTTTCAGTTAGACGCGATTTTTCGTGTTGCCTATTATCATCGGTTCGAGTTCGGCACGTTCGAATTAAAGCGAAACTCGACCAAGACCCTGACCCAGGATATCGATTTCGGCGACCAGACATTTGTCGCGGGTACCAACGTTGACACCAGCGTGAAGTCGGAAGTGATTCGAGTGGCCTATGGCTATTCACTGATGCGCGATGCGCAGAAGGAGTTGGGCGTGACCGCCGGGGTCAGCTTGTTGCAATTCGATACCGAGCTTCGGGCTTCAGCGACACAGCAGTTCGAGCGAGTGAATGTGAGTGTACCCTTGCCGACCCTGGGCGTGTTCGGCTCGCTCGCCCTTGGCAGCAAGTGGCGCCTGAATGCCGACATTGACGTATTCGCGCTCGATTTTGATCACTACGACGGCTACCTGACCTACCTGAGTCTCGGACTTGACCGAAAATTCGGTGACCTCATTGGCGCCGGAATCGGCTACAACTTCTACGGCACCAGACTACAATCAAAAGATGACCGGCTGCGGGGAACACTTAGATCGCGCCACCATGGGCCCAAGTTGTATTTGAGTTTCTCGTTCTAGGCCACTTTTACTTTTCTTCTGAACTGGCCTTGTACGAAAATTTGGCGCCGGATATCGTAAATTCGCCCATCAGGCCCAGGCGCGTCAACGTCACAACAGCAACGCCATCATTGAAAGCGGGTGTGCCTGCGACACCGACGGTGGCAAACGCCAGCCCGGCCTCTCCCATGAATTGCAGGTCGCCGGTCTTGAAGTAGTCGAGTGCTTCCTTGTCTTTGAAAAAGACGATCATGCTGAAATTTTTCGCGCCCGCCTGGATACCGGACGTGAACTGCCAGAATTTCGTTATGCCAATAGCATTGTCGCCCTCGACGACGATACCCTTGCCGTATGCGCCGCCGAAGCCGAAACCGACCCTCGTTACAGACGGCAGTATGGCGTAGCCATAGGCTTGCTCGAAGTATTTTTCCGTCCGCGGAAGTTCTTCCCGGATGCTGGCAATAGCGCCAGCTGCTTTCACTTCCAGTTTAATGTCCGTGTCCGCTTCCCACGCGGCGCTCGCGGAATGCCCGATCAGCAAGACTGCAATTGGAAGAGCGAACCGCTGTAGGCGCCTCATCGTGTGCACTCCAGGTGAGCCGTCAGCCAATCCGCCCCTCCTGCGACATCACCGAGAATATCGGATGTGCCAAAAATCCCCGAGCGGTGCACGATCGACAATCCCGCGTAACATCTTTGCAGCCAAGACGCCTTGCTCACACGGTGCAACGGAAAATCGAGCGTCATCTCGAGGTAATTAAGGAAATGCGATGTGTTATTGCCTTTCGACGCCTGCTTGCGCTGCTCAGCAATGGGTACCTTTTCGGCATAGGACATGCCGAAGCCGAAGCTCCAGCGAAACCACTCCTCTTTACTCCACGGCGAATAGCCTTTACCCATCGCAGAAATGTAGGCGGCATAGCTCGAGAATGTGCCGTTACCTTCGTCGTCCTCGAAGTGGCGAAATAAAGCGACGCGACCGAGGAAGTCGACGCGTTTGCCATCAGTCAACAGTTTGCTCAGCGTGAAACCAGCGATGTTGGTGTCGGCAACCGTGCTCTCGCTGAAATCACCCTGGTCGATTTCGCCGACGATGTTGCCATCCGCCTGGTAGCCGTAATTGACGCGCCAGGACCACTCCCCGACGCGCTCTTCCTCCATGATGTAGTCGGGTTTGCGCACATTGCCGAACAGGAACGTGCCACCGACGAAAACGCTTGAGAAACCCGCTTCTTCGACAAGCGGGCTGTCGACGATTTCGGAGCCGGCGCCGCCAAAACCGAGGTTGGCGAAGAACAGAGTGCGGTCGGTAAACTGCCACGACGTGTTGAGGCCGAATGAGATCCATTGCGACTCGCCGGGCGTGTAAGCGGGACGGCCCGGTAGCGCTTCTGACTGGCTGACGCCAAAGTAGTAATCGGTCAGGTTGGCGTCCTGCCAGGTCCAGGCAACGTACGGCGAAATCGACCAGGGACCGGCTTCGAAGCGATAACGATAAGATATCCGCGCTTCCTGACCGTTGTGTCGGTCGAGCGTGTCGGTGACCCAGTCAAGCTTGATCTCTCCCCACGCTTGCCGAAACCCGAATTCGATCCCGGCATCGAGAGACTGCTTGCGCTCTTCGAGGCCCGCATAAAAAACGTTGCTGTCCGGATCGAGTTTCTGGAACCGGTAACGCGTGTACAGGTTTAATTCAAAAGCATCGTTGCGCACGATATGTACGCCGCCCGACGTGCCACGCGCGAAAAGGAACTTGCCCTCATACAGGTACAGCGGAATCAGGTCCAGTTGCCGCTGATCCTCATTGTCGCTGGCGAAGTAGGGGCTTTGGCCGAATCGAATTCCGGCACCGAGCGCAGCGGTGCCCTGTGGGGCGTTGAAAAACGGAATCTCGGCGACCTCTTGCGAGTACACGGTGCTCGCAATACACAAGATTGATGCCGCGGCGAGGCATGCCGCTGCTGACCTGGCGGCTACCGTCATAGGGTGTTCTCAGTCCGTCTTATGTTGACGATTAGACTCATTATAATTCGTTTCACGGCAGCATAACGCAAAATGCCATGCCGCGCCGCAAACGTATCTTGTGATTAATTCTTGGTGTGCCTGGTCGGTCGTGAGTATATATTGGTATATACTATACAAATGACAGCATTGGAGAGAGTCTGCGCCGCACTGGGTCAAGCCAAGCTGCGCTTTGCAATCGTGGGTGGCCACGCCGTAGCACTGCACGGCGCAGTGCGCGGCACAGTCGACATCGATGTTGCTATTGCATGGAGTCGCAAATCTGTTGAGGGGGTGGAAAGAGTGTTGACAGAGATAGGCCTTGTGTCGCGCATACCGGTATCCGCCAAAGAGATATTCGAATTCCGGGATGAGTATATTGAGAACCGCAATCTTGTCGCGTGGAATTTTTACAATCCGGACGATCTCTCGGAACAGGTTGACCTCATTATCGCCTACGATCTGAAGGGCAAACGCACAAAGCGGATTCAACTTGCGAACGCGCTTGTCCCGGTCCTGGCGCTCAACGACCTGATCGAGATGAAAAAACGCAGTGGTCGCCCACAGGATATTGAGGACGTCCGCGCTTTGGAGAAATTGCTCTGAAGACCGTACAGGCATTCTCGGACGAATATCTGGAGCGCTGTCGTGAGATGTCTCACGACGAAATTGCGTGCTTTCTGGACGATTTCCGGCGCTTACACGGAAAAGGACGCAGCCCGTCGCGGCTCATCAGTATGAAGGTCCCCGAAGATTTGCTGGCGGCGTTCAGAGCGAAAGCGCGGCTGTACAACGTGCCGTACCAGACGCAAATCAAGAAACTGATGACTTCCTGGCTGAAAGAAAATGCCGCGTCCGGGCAGGAACGAAAACAAGGGCGGCGGTAATGATGACGAGGGTGCTCTAGCTGTTCGAGTAGTTCGTGTCGCTAAAACGCGTACCTCACGCGTGCGTTAATCATGAAGATACTGCTCTCGGTCGGGTTCAACGCCGGGTTCCTGATGAACTGCGTGTCGGCCGTAACGGCAAAGCGATTTCCGATGGGTACACGGTAGAAGACTTCGATCGCCCGCCGTTCAGGCGATGACGCCAGTACAGGATAGGCCCGGGCAATACGTTTTCAACGGCATCCGGGCCGCCAAAACCCGGCGATGTCCGGGTGGCCAAAGCGTCCTGCGCCCATGCATATGATGAAAAAGACGTCATACCGGCGACCGCCACCCACCAAATCGCATTGCTACTCATTTATTTTCCACTCTTTGAAGTCTAAACTGAGTCTACACAAGATGTGTGTCTTGAGTTATGTGTTTGCGGGGACAAGCAATGGGGCGAGGTTTAATAATGAAAAGAGCAGCCTTGGTTAGGATTTTCGGCACGCTGGTCACGATGCTAGTGCTCGCGCAGGCAGGCGCGCAGGAAGCGGAAGAGCGAGCCGACTTACAGCCGTTGTCGGAACAAGTTGCCGGGCGCTTCGACCAGGCAGTAGCCGATATCGAAATGCAGAGGGACGATATCGAGCGCATTGAAGCGCGACTCCGTGACCTGGAGGGCGTACCTGCTGACATTCTGGGTGCACGCCGGGACCGCCAATGGACCGCGTTGTTTCACGCGATATTGAACCTCGCGCGTGACGTGGCGGCAGAAGCGGCCAACGGCATGGATACTTCAGACCATCGCGATTACCTTGTTCACAAGTTGGAAAAACTGCCCGATGAAACTTACGAAGCGCTGGATCGTGCGAAGGGCCGGATCGTATTCCCGTCAACCGAACTTGCGCCGGAGCAGTTCGTGGTGGCAGACCAGAAACTGTTCAAGCAGTTGCGGGAAGCGGACAACATTTATCGGGCGCTGATTCGCTATGTCGATATTGTTGAAACATTCGGTCTCGATGCATCCGACGAAAAGGCTTACCTGGTCAGCCAATTGAGCGACAGTGTGGCGAATCGTTCGATTTTTCTCGAAATAGCGCTCGATGACGTCACCATGTTGCGATCGACGATCACGACCTTACCCGGGAACGAGAATCTGGCGAATTGGATGAGTGCGGCCCAGACACGCGTCAAGATGACGGCGACGGCAATGCAGGAAGTCGTCATGTTGATGAATTCGGTCGGGCTGGACACTCGCCAATACCGTCAACAGTTGGTCACGGCAACCGGGGAAATCACGACTGATTTGCTGGATGTCGGCATAGCCGCGGGTCTAGCGTCACAGTGGGGTAAGGCCTCCATTAACCTGATCACCGGGGAAGGCCCCAAGCTGGTCTTCCGCTTGTTGATGGTGATGTTAATCCTGTTCGTATTCTTTCAAGCCGCCAAGCTTGTCCAAAAAGGCGTCGATTCCGCTCTCGGTTCGGCGCGTGTGCACATATCGAGCCTGTTACGGCGCATGATCGTGTCGTCAGTGCGCAACCTCGTCGTCATTTTCGGCGTGCTGATCGCGATTACGCAACTGGGTATGGATCTCGGTCCGTTACTGGCAGGCCTCGGTATCGCCGGATTCATCATCGGCTTTGCGTTGCAGGACTCGCTCTCCAATTTCGCATCGGGGATGATGATTCTCATGTACCGGCCGTTTGACGTTGGAGATGTCGTCGAAGCCGGTGGCGTAAAAGGGCGCGTGGACCAAATGAGCCTGGTCAATACGACATTCCTGACATTCGATAATCAGCGGCTCGTCGTACCCAACAACCTGATCTGGCAAACGGTAATCACGAATGTAACGGCGCAAACCACGCGGCGAATCGATTTGATGTTTGGTATTGCTTACGGTGACGACATCGACAAAGCCGAAAAATTGCTACGTGCAATCGTGGTGGAGCATGAGGCCGTTCTTGATGATCCGGAGCCGACGATCAGGCTGCACGAACTGGGCGAGTCATCGGTCAATTTCATCGTCCGCCCCTGGGTCAAGACCGAAGACTACTGGGCTACGTTCTGGGACATAACGAAAACGGTTAAACTCCGATTCGACGAGGAAGGCATTTCCATTCCGTTCCCGCAACGGGATGTTCATGTTATCGAACAGAAGTAATCGTTTTACAACTGGCCCCGGATGGGCAGGATTCGCATGAATCCGGCCGTGAAGCGCTGAAACCAGGTTGTGTCGGGTTCCTTTTTGAATATGATCTCCTGGCCGCCTCTCATGGCGCGCCAGCGAAGTTTGCCGTTCTCGTTGAGAAACACTTCGTAGGTCTGCTCGGGCAATGCTGCGAGCAGGCGTGTCGCCGATGTCGCCGACAACTCGGGTGAACGAATGATGACGCCGAGTTCCGTGTTGATGTTGGCGGAACGCGGATCAAAATTGAACGAGCCGATGAAAATTTCGCGCCGGTCAATGATAAATGCTTTTGTATGCAACGTGGCTTTCGCGCCGGAGGCTGCGACGATTTCGGACCCGGTTACGTCGGCATCGGCGCGAACTTCGTAGATCTTGACGCCGGCCCGGAGCAAAGGTTTGCGAGACGGTGCGTACCCGCCATGCACGCTGGCCTGGTTATTGGCTGCGAGCGAGTTGGTGACAACGGTTACATCGACGCCGCTTTTCTGGAGTTCAACGAGTGCTTCGATGCCGGTTTTTCGCGGTACAAAATAAGGTGAAATAATCAGTGCCTCGGTTTTCGCCGATAGCACCGATTCCCTGAGCGGCGTCTTAATCGATGCGGCCGTCGCGGCCTTTTTCTTAAACGATTTGTCGGGCGAATCGACGGCTAATAAATAAGGTGCCCAGATGAACGGACTGGTGTCGGTTTCAACATATTCGAGTACCTTGTCCCTGACAGCCGCCGCGTATTTTGTCGTCGTAATGCGCTCTCGGGATTCTTCCAGAAGGGCCCTGACACGCTCGAGTTCCGCAGACGGGTCATCCGGCATCTTTGCAAATGCCTCAATCGGGGCGGCCCGCTCATGATTCCAGTAGGTATCGAACATGTTGGACACTTCATGGACTACCGGGCCGATACCCATAACGTCCAGATCGCCGAATTTCGCGTCTTCGCGTGCGCCGAAGTATTCATCGGCAATATTTCGGCCACCTATGATGGTTACCTGGTTGTCGACGGTAAAAGACTTGTTGTGCATACGCCGATTGATTCGGCTGAAACTTGTCACCCCGTCCATGAATCGCATTGAGCGGCGCGCAAACGGATTGAATATCCGAATTTCGAAATTCGGGTGTGAGTCCAGGCCCGCCATGCCTGCGTCAAATCCACCCGTAAACATGTCATCGACCAACAGACGTACGCGGACACCACGATCGGCCGCCCGAAGCAGCGCATGGATGAAAGCGCTGCCCGTCACACCATCCTTGATCAGGTAGTACTGTGCATCGAGCGTGCGCTCGGCTCTTTCCGCAAGCAATATGCGGGCGGCGAGGGCATCGATGCCGTCGGACATGGGGTAAAACCCCGACTCACCGGGGTGTTGCTCCGCCACGCCCTCGAGTTCTTGTGCGAGATAGGTATCGCCAGTGTCCGTGAGCACATGGGTGACTGATTTTGGCGCATCAAAATCGACGGACGCACAGGCAGACAGCGCCGCAACAATCGCCACAAGACAAAAGTGTCGGATCAATGCCTTCATATTCCGAATCCCCTGGGCACGAGCATCTACGCCATTTTGTGGCTCTGTTGATAGCATGGAACAGCCTTGCCAACAATAGAAATGGCGGGTGGCGTTGCCCGCATCGATCATATTGAATTAGTATCAGTCTAACAACTTTCCCGAAATCTGCTTGTCAGCAGAGCCGAGAAAATAATCAAAACAGGGGACTCCAATGCGCAGGACAATTTTCGTGGCAGTAGCGCTGTCAATTTTGACGTGGGCAGGCAGCAGTTGGGCCTGGGATCCGGACGAAGTTGAAGAACTGGAGCCGAAGGTTGCGGCAAGCAAGGCAGAATTGCTGGACAACGATCCGGGCGTGCAGTCGTTTTTTGACAAAGCTGCCGGTTATGCCATTTTCCCCACGGTCGGCAAAGGTGGTTTTGGCATCGGCGGTGCCCGCGGTAAGGGTCTGCTGAAAGCGGGTGGAAAAACCGTCGCCGTGGTGACCTTGACTCAGTTGACGTTTGGTTTCCAGGCGGGTGGCCAGGCCTACAGCGAATTCATCTTTTTCGAAGACGATGTCGCGCTGGCCAATTTCAGGCGCGGCAATTACGAGCTGGGTGCCCAGGCCTCAGCGGTCGCTGTTAGGGCCGGGGCTTCCGCCGATGCTAATTTCAATAGCGGCGTCGCGATATTCACGCAGGCCAAGGGAGGCCTGATGTACGAGGCAACCGTCGGCGGCCAAAAATTCAAAGTCGAAGAGAAGTAATAGAGCTCGTTTACTTTTTTCCCATTACGGGATTCGGATCACCGGCGCGGAACGGGTACCCCGCGAAAAAGTTCGGCACACCGTTTTTCACAATCTCTTCCAGGTTGGCGAGATCTTTTTCGGATACGCGCCCGACACCCACGGCTTCCCAAACGAGCTGATGTTTCCTGGCGTCCACGAGGTCGATATTGAAGGTACCTTCCGTATATTGCGACACATGAGTATCGGTGCCGTAACCGTAGCCGCCCCAGCCGCCGTACATACCGCCGCGATAGCCGTAGTACCCGCCCATCGGGGGTGCCGACGGCGACGTCGTCACCTTGGTCTTGTCCTGCAGGTTGGCATTGAAGTTGACCAGCAAATCCGGATCCTCTGATTTCGTGTAGCCACGATTTTCCATCTCAATCGTGATGGCCGCGACCATGTACTGGGAGAAAAAACTCTGGTAGTTATCTCGCTCCGGTCCGGCGCCCGGCACGAAGTTGTAAGTCTTGTACGAGCCGAAGTCGGCGCCGTGGTCGTAGTCCGAACGGAGCTTGGCACCCGACGAGCACCCCGCTGTTACGTAAGCGACAATCAGGAGTAGTGCCTGGCTTGTTATTCTTGCTTGTCTGCTGGCGTGCATCGCTTCGCTCCAATAGTCAAAATCAGCCGGGAGAGGCTGAAGGTTTGGAAAGGCTGTCAATACTACTATCATGTGAGACTGAGTCCAATATTCAGTGAGTCTCCTTATGAGAATCCGCTCGGTAGCCTGGTTGCCTATTCTTTGGCTCTTTTTTCAGACAGAAATCCTGCTTGCCGATGACGCGGACGCTGTGTCTCGTGCGAGTAGCAGTGAAATACGACGATCCAAGGTCGCGGTCGTACTCGGCGGTGGCGGGGGACACGCGGTGGCCCACCTCGGAATCCTGCAGGAACTGGAGCGGCAGCGGGTGCCTGTCGACCTGATCATCGGGACCGGGCTCGGTGGCGTAATAGGCGGCCTGTATGCGTCCGGGATGACGCTTGCGGAGATCCGGGATTTCCTGTCTGACACCGACTGGCCCGACGTGTTCGACCCCGACACGCGCCGGGACGACCTCTCGTTCAGGCGCAAGCGTGACGACGACGATTTTCTGATCAAGTACCGCGTTGGCATCAAGGATGGCCAGGCGCAATTACCGACGGCGCTGATTCCAAACGAAAAACTTGCTCGGCTGCTGCAATCCACGTTGGCCCATACGAAGGGTATCGATACCTTCAACGAGCTGCCGATTCCGTTTCGTACCGTCACCATGGATTTGCTGGCGGGCGAAGAAGTCGTTCTCGATTCCGGGTCCCTGGATCGCGCGATTCTCGCCACACTGTCTTCTCCGGGGACACTGCCACCCGTGGAAATAGACGGTAGGCTACTTCTAACCGGTAGCCTCTTGAACAATATTCCGGTCGACGTAGCGCGTGCATGGGGCGCCGACGTCGTGATCGTGGTCGACATCAATCCTTACACGAGAGGCGCGGAAGAGTTGAACTCGGTGTTTGGAATTGTGGATCAGGTTGGCCATCTCTTGCAGCGCCGCAACAGCATCAACAGCCTGTCATTGCTGCGAGATTCGGATATCGTCATCAAGCCGGACGTCGGACCGGCAAACGAGACGGATTTCTCCTCAATCGACGCGCGGGTGGCAATCGGCGCTGACGCGGCTCGGGCTGTTGCTGAGGACCTGGCGGCGATTCGTATTGCCGACGATGAGTACCTGGCACTGGCAACCGAGCGACAAATGAGGAGGACGTTGGATCCGGTCATCAATACGATCGAACTCGATAACGACTCCAATGTTGACGATGCGCTCATCCTCGCGCAGGTCAGCCAACCGCTAAATGCTCCGCTCGACAAAGTGCAGCTTGAGGCGGACATGAAAAAAATATACGGGATCGGTGCTTTCAGTTCGGTCGACTTCAATTTGCGCCAGCAAGATGACCAGGGAATCCTTGAGCTCCGCACATTCGAGAATCGTGCGGGCAACCGCTTCTGGCGCTTCGGAATATCACTACAGGACGACCTTGAGGGCAACAGCGCCTACACGGGCTCGGCGAGCATGACCTGGACACAGCTTAATCGCCTGGGGGCAGAGTGGCGAAGCGTCATCCGCATCGGCGAACGACAGCAGTTGTCGACCGAATTTTATCAACCCGTTGATCCGCGTAACCGATATTTCGTTTCGGTCGGCGGTGGTTTTGCCGAACGCAATGTGAACATTTTCGCCGACGGTAACATCGTGGGACAGACACGGGTTCGGGAAACAGTCGGGCAATTTCACGTCGGACGAGTTTTTGGCAATAGCGGCGAATTGAGAGTCGGCCTGGATCGAGGCAATGGGTCGGAGAAGTCAAACATCGGCAGCGGTATTGCCGCAACGCATTTCGACCTTGGCGGCGCGATTGTCTCGGCTTCTTACGACACGTTCGACAACGTCTATTTTCCCAAGAACGGCGCACAATCAGGAGTGAGCTGGGTGGGTCAGCGGCAATCGCTGGGCGGCAGTATCGACGTCGATATTGTCAGCGGAAATGTTGCGGTCGCCAGAACCTGGGGTACACACAGCCTGCTCGGCGCGATTGATGTCGAGACGCAGCTGGAAGATGTCGCCGGAGCGCAGAATCTGTTGTCTACCGGAGGATTGTTCAGGCTATCGGGCTTCCAGCGCGACGAATTGAGCGGCCGGCACACGGCACTGGTCAGGGCGATCTATTACCGCCAATTACGCGCCAATCCGCTGCGCGGATTGCTGAATGCTTCCTTGTACTATGGGGTGTCGCTGGAGTTGGGTAATGCCTGGCAAAACTCGAACGATATCTCGCTCAGCAATTCGATTTTCGCGAGCGCATTGTTCGTCGGCGCCGATACCTTCATCGGCCCGGTCTATTTCGCGGGCGGTCTTGCCGAAGGCGGTCATTCGGCCCTGTATCTATTCGTCGGGCGGCCGTTCTGATTGCCAGCTGCTGCTTTAGACCGGTTCTTCGGTGTAACATAGTTGGCGATAGTCACCGCGACAATCAATAAAAAGCTCGACAATCACCCCGGCACTTCCAACATCGACGGAAAATTGAAATGAATCTCCGAACGTTTTTTTTCATAACGTTGTCACTCCTTGCTGTAACCGTATCTATTAGCGAGCCGGTAATGGCCGACATCCTGATCCTCAAGAACGGTGATCGTATCAGCGGTGACATCAAGAAGGTCTGGGATGCCGAGGTGACCATCGAGCCATCGTACTCCGACGAATTTACCGTGGATCTGCCGGCCGTGGATCACATCGTGTCCGAGCGAGATTTTGAAATCGAGCTTGCCGATGGAGCGAAAATCCTGGGCAAGCTGACAGGGATCGATGACGATGGTAATCAACTCCTCACCGTCAACAATGAGTCCTTTGCGGTGCCGCTGGCGAGTCTTTACGAACTGGATGAGCCGGAAAAGGCCTTCGATTGGGACGGCAATATCGACCTGTCAGCGACCATCAACAGAGGCAACACGGATAGCAGCAACGGCAAATTGAGCGCAGAAACCACGCTCAAATTGTCGGATCACAGGCATATCGGCGAGCTCACGCTTTCCAGGGAGACGCAAAGCGGAATATCCACCCAGGAAAAGGATCAATTCGTCTATCAATACAATTGGCTTTTTCGGGACCCCGTGTTCTTCGCATCGTCATTCAGCTTCGAACGAGATCCCATTATCGAACTGCAGCAGCGAATCATCGGTAGCGCCGGTCTTGGCCGCGATCTGTGGAACACACCACGTAAGCAGCTGAGTGTGCAACTGGGCGTTGGCGGGCAAACGGAATCAATCGGGACGATCCGGACCGAAAGTACCGTTCTGACATGGTCAATGCGCTACCGGCACGACTTCTTAAATAGCGACCTGGAGCTGTACCACAACAACTCGATCACACATAACCTCAGCGGCCGTACCAATACGAGTTACAAAACGACCACTGGGATGCGATTCGAAATTACCGATCTGTTGTATATCAACTTTTCCATAGACTACGATTACGAGACCGAACCGGTCGATACCGCGAAAAACGAAGACATTGCGATACTGTTCGGCGGGGGTATCGAATTTGACTGACCCGAGCAAGCTTACTGGGTAGATACACGCAATAATGCTATCGTACGGCATGCTTCGACTCAGTCTTATCGGTGCGGTACTTATCGCCATCACGGTCGTGATTCATGCGCTCGGCACCACCTATTGGGTGAGCCACCTGAGCCGGAAATATGCCCAGGCACCGATTGCACGCATGAGGCAAGCGATCGCTATTCTCATCAAAACCGTGCTCGTTGTTTTCGTACTGCATAGCATCGAAATCATGGTGTGGGCAGGCGCCTACCAGGCATTGCTGCCGCTAGGTGAATTGGAGTCATTCGAACAGGCCGTGTATTTTTCCTTCGTGACGTTCACGACACTTGGTTACGGTGATATTACGCTCAGTGAAGGATGG
>Ga0255058_10000457_pt1 | contig 23928 bp, 25 predicted proteins | sample Cases_109_9_MG_FD_188637 | JGI IMG/M metagenome (GOLD analysis project Ga0255058, IMG submission 188637) | Seawater microbial communities from Amundsen Gulf, Northwest Territories, Canada - Cases_109_9 | ecosystem: Environmental > Aquatic > Marine > Gulf | place: Canada: Northwest Territories... | reverse complement strand
GCCGAGGTGCTGGCCCTTCGTAATTAAGTCCACTCATATAAAAGCCGCTTCCATGGCAGGGGCATTTGTACTTGCGGTCTGACGGTATCCAGTTCGGCGTGCACCCCAGGTGGGTGCAAATCGCCAGCATCGCGAAAAAGCTCCCATCCTCGTATCGGACGATCCAGACCCGCTGAGATTGCTTGAACCGCGTATCCACCGTCCCCGGTTGGAACGTATCCGGACGACCGGCGCTGAATCGAGGGCTCGGCTCGAAAAGAACCCGGGGGAACATGAAGCGCATGAAGGCCACCAACATAGTGGAAAGAAAGGCCAACACCCCGCCCCAAGCCGTCAGAGATAAGAAGTCCCTTCGGGACCAGGTCGTCGCGTCGCTTTCCTCTTCGATGCCGATCTGTGTATCTCTGGCCATTCGTCTCTCGAATCCGACCCCTAAACAAACAAAAACCTCGCCCGCTCATGTCGGGCAAGGACAAATGCTTACCATTCGATCTCGCCAGCGTCGCTTGAGTGGGGCACACATCGACGACTAAGGGCGCAAGAGGCCCTCGAGGGATCCGTGTTTATCTTTATGGGGGAGACTCCACCACTCCCCCGACGTTTTCAGCCTCACAAATGGGCTATCGATCCAAAGCCTTGCGAACCGACCTATCAGTTAAGTAATAATAAACGCAAGGAATGTCAAGGGTAAAACGCCGTCAGTGCATGCTGGCGGTGAGAAGAACAGGGAGGGGATGCTGTATTTTCACGCGGGTACGCGTCGTGTGCCAGACATAGGCGAGCACAAAGACTCCTGCCTCTGCCACCCGCACCAGCGTTCGCGTGAAGACCGGGTCGGTCCTGAGTTGAGGGGGAAGGGGTCCCTAGCCCGGATTATTCGACTCCGCGGCTCGACTGAGCTCGCCGAAGTCCCCAGGTTTGCGGGGCGTCGCTCAGGGCTAGCCTTGAGCAGGCCGTGGGAGCGCCCAGTCGAAACCTGCCGGTGCGGCCGAGTCCGCACCTGCAGGCGCATTATTCACGAAGACACTCAGTTCGTGAATAATGGGGGCTAGCCTGTCAAGAAAATGATTAACCCCAAGAGTGCCCCCCAATACACGGCCACGAGATACATGAAGACCTTCGTGCCCGCCAGGAGGCCGATCAGCCCGCCAACGATCATGAGTCCAGCATAGGCCCCCCCCTGGGGTATTGGGGTACCAAAGGCGACCAAAATCCCGAGGAAGATAGCGCCGAGCGAGACAAGCTGAATTCCTTTCCACTTCTTCCCGGTTGCCCCGGTCGTCACCGCCCGTTCCAAGGGACAAGCACACGACGGACAAGACATGGCCCTGTCTGACACTTCTTTTTTACATTCAGGACATGTGATAAGCGCCATGTTTGTGCCTCCTTTTGTTCGCTCATGAAGACCAAAAAACCCAGAGCGGATCAGCGTCTTGCCTTCTGTGATGTTTGACTCGCTCTTTCAGAAACATATGGGCGTGACCCGGCTCAGGACCGCCGCCCGCAATGGCCAGTCCGTTCGTAACCTCTGAGATCTAAAGGGTAAGATACACCTTACACCAGGCTACGGCTGCACATGATGTGCCAGCATAAATCGGAGCGCCAGGTCTAATCAATTAACTACTTTGTTTGTGAGGAGTTGTCGCGATTTGATCCGATAGAAAATGGTGGGGATAGATTGCTGAATGGTCCTGTTATTCGCGCAAAGATTGCATGGAACATGTAAATGACCAGGCAAAAATTGGGGGTCTTGCTTGCGTCGTAGCTACTTGCTTGTAGCCTTCGCCCTCTCCTTTAACGCCGTGCCGTGTTTTGTCAGGATCTCTCCCATCCGCTCCATCATTTCCCGCTGCATCTGCTGGCGAACCTCTGGGGTCTTCTGCCCCATCTGGCCTCCGTACTTTTGCATCATCTCGCCCATCAGGCTCATCACCTCGCCGTGAATAGACATCATGGTTCCCATGATCATCGGCGAACCCATCGGGCCCATCATGCCCATACCGGGGCCCATCATGCCCATACCCGAACCCATCATCCCTTGGTGACCCATCTGGCCACCATCCATGCCTCGCCGAGCCTGGTAAGCCAGAGTGGATCCGCCGAGGCCCAGCACAACGATCAACACGAAGGTGGCAATCAATCCTCTCCGTATCACACGTCACCTCCCTTTCAGATTGCGCCGCTGCTCCTCTGATCCAGCGCCCCTCCCATGAGTCCCAGGAAAGGTGGAGCCCCCCTGGTCCTGTCTCTCAAGAAGGGACCTGCCGGACAGATTTCCACACAAAGATGGTGCGCACCCTTCAGGTGCCTGCTCGGCACGGTGGAAATGGGAAAGTGTCTTACGGGGTCTTCGCCTTTCGCCGGATTGTCCGGACTTTCTTCCGGGAGGTTGGCCGCGTGAGCCCAGACTCACGGTCCATGAGGGCCCGCAGTAGGTCCGTTTTTGTAATGATGCCGACGAGGGTCTCTCCCTTTATCACCGGGAGCCCCCCGATCCGGTATTTCAAGATGAGGCGCGCTGCCTCTTCGATAGGCGCCTCCCGACTGATGGTCACCACCGCCCGGGCCATCACCTCCCAGATGCGAACCTTTTCGGCGAGATGAGGGGCCTCGTGCATCTCCAGGCCCACCGCCCGGGAAGGGAGCGCCTGCCTGAGATCCCGGTCGGTGACCATCCCCACCAGGCGACCCCGTTCCACGACCGGGAGATGGCGGATGCGGCGCTCTCGAATAATCCGCCACGCCCCTCGCAGCGTATCCTGGGGGGAAACGGTCACCGGTCTCCGCTGCATCCATTTTTCAACTCGCACGGGACGCCTCCTCAGACGACTGCATCCGTGTTGTGGTCAAATACGGGCATACCACAGCGCCGCCACCCCTGCAACACAATCCTCATGGCGGACCGCGTAGTGAGACTGCTACGCGGCAGAGGCTGCCCCGCTCTCCGGCTGGCTCTCCGGATGATGCACGAGGATGAGGTTCTCGTCCATGCGACCCGTGAGCATTGCCTTGAGTGTTCCGGGGGTTACCACCGTCGCCAGGTAGAGGTGCATCACCACCCCAGCAACGAACACTGCCGCTGCCCCGCTGTGGACGATGTAGAGCACCAGTTGGACCGACGGCGTCATCCCGAGGCCACCGGGGTAGTAGAGAAGCAGTCCGGTCACCCCGGTCACCGCCCCGAGCAGCAGCGTTGCCCGGAACCAGATCTTCTGTCCGGCATTGAACCGCCCCGCTGGAAGGTGAGGATGGCTTCGGTTCATATACCCACCGGCCCGGCGGAGCCACTGCCGGTCATACGAGACGAACCGCATGTCGCGCCACCACTGGAGCCACATAATCACGAGGGCCACGAGGGAGATGAGACCTGCCCAGATGTGAGCAGCACTGGCCAGGCGGCCCCAGAAAGGAGCCGGACCCTCCACGACGAGCCGACTCAAAAGCAGGTAAAGACCGCTCACCCAGAGGACGAGGAAAGAGAGGACCAGCGCCGTATGCATCAGCACCTCGCTCCCCCGAAAGCGCTGCACCGTCCGCCCCGATGTCGGGACTCGGGCTGGGCCGACCGCCGCATAGTGCAACATCGCGAGTGCTGCGGTAAGTAGAAAAAGGGTGGCGCCGAAATATCGAAGACTGTCGCGGTAGCCCCAGAAGGTTTGCCACTCCTCTCCGGGCCGTAGGGTTGCCCAGACCTCAAAGCCGCCCGGGGCGATAACCTCTTCGGAACCCACCCCCAAGTATCCCCAAGCTCCAACGACGACGCCTAAGCCGGCTAACAGCATCGCGGTCATCACAAGCCATATTCGTCGTTTCATGATACACCTCCTTAGACCCTTCCGGGCCTGCTCCGCGCCGGCGTCCCCGAATGGTTACCGATCTCGGGGTCGGCCTCATCGCGAGGCAAGACCCACAGGAGCCCCCTTTACGACTGAGAGGATGCACGTCCAACCGTCTCGTCCCGCGTCGTACTCAGCGCCCTTTGGACTTCGCGCTGCAGTTCCTCGCTCCGAAACGGCTTCGTCAGATAAGCCGCCGCATTCAGTTCAATGGCCCGGCTATAGCTCCCCCAATCTCCAAATGCCGTCACAACCAGAACCGGCAGACCGGGACGCAGTTCACGGAGTCGCTCCAAGAGCGTGAGTCCACCCATCCCAGGCATGAGCATGTCGGTGATGACCAGCTGGCATGGATGGTGCTGTACGTACTTCAGCGCTTCAATTCCGTTGGCCGCCACATCCACGGTATAGCCCGCGCGCCTGAGGAGACGGCAGAGCCCTTCGCGCACGTCCTCATCGTTATCCACGACCAAAATCGTGATCGGTTTCATGAGTTTCGCCACTGTGTTCCTCTCGCGATCTTGCCTGGCCAGCCGGACAGCGAATGTGGCTGGCAGCCGAACGTGCACATACACCATTGCTTTCAACATCTCACAGTTTGAATCCACCTTGGAAACCGCACTCCAGGCTCGTCGCGGGCTTCCAAGGTGACCCTTTCCACTAAGGCAGGCAGCAAGCCAGGTGCCACTGGGCGACGGCATCTCCGACCACGCGCTATCCACTGAATTCTTGGGGAAAAGCGGGGCCAAGGAGGGGTAAACGGCGGCGGAACCTTTCAAATCAAATGAGACACGACTGCCCCAGGCCAAGCAAAAGGAACCGTGTGCAGGCTTAAGAAATGCCGAGCCCATAGGCAGAAGCGGTTTGCGGCCCTTCGGGACAGCCGTGTCCCAACGCGCGCGATTGTCCCAGGAGAGCACGACCTCGCACGGATGTGACGCCTGTTGAGGGAGGAGAGGAATTTGCTGCAGAATGGCATGGGACGAGGCTGCCCCACAGAGGAAAGAAAGCCCCACCCGAAAACGGGCCAATATATGCGGCGCAAGAGGGCCATAGCGGCGCTGTCCGTCCTCAGCGCCGCCCTTGTCTGGTCTCAGGTCGGGGGGCGCGGCGATCCTCCAAAGGCTTCCGTTCCACGGTGCGGGTTTCCCCAGGAGGGCCCGCCTTCGACCGATCTTCCCCGGCCATTGCCCGGAGCAGATCGATGGTGGTGATGATTCCAACCAGTGTCGACCCCCGAACGACCGGCAGGCAACCGAAGCGACGCTCCACCATCAGTCTCGCCGCCTTGTGCGCCCGGGTTTCCGGCGTCACCGAGAGGACTCGCCGGGTCATGACCTCCCCCACCTTCACCCGTGCTGCCGCGGTCCGGAATCCCGCCACCTCGTCGGGTGGGGCAAGCGACGAGGGGAACAGTTGACGAAGATCGCGATCGGTGATGATCCCGACAAGCCGCTTTCCCTGGACGACCGGGAGGTGGCGGATTTGATTGGCATGAAGTAGGTCTTGTGCCTTTCGGAGACTCGTGTCGGGCCGGACCGTGATCGGATTCGGGGTCATGTACCGTTCGACCACCATCTTCCCCTCCTTCCTCATGGGGCCTGGATAGGGTGCAAATAAAGCGAGGCGGAGAAGTCTCCGCCTCCGCTCTCTCTACCGCCCACATGTGGCTGCTTGATTACCGAGTCGCACCGAGGTCAAATTGGCCTCACTCCTTGATCGCCCACACCTCCTGCTCATCAAGCTGCCTCAGCAGGCTGCGGAACGCCCGGACCATCAGCACCGGCCGCGTTGAGCCTTTGAGGACCTTTTCCGCGACGCTGCCTCGATCGAAGTGGTTGAAGCCGGTGGCCCCGTGGCTCATCATCGCGATGAGGTCCACGTTTTCTTTCTCAGCCGCCATGAGGATCTCCACTGCCGGCTCGCCGACCAACACCTCAAGCTTGGTCGTGATCCCAACGTCCTTCAGGGGCTTGGCCACCCCCTCGAGGTAATTGGCTGCCTGTGCCTGATCGGTGTCCAACCACTTCCGGGCCTCCGTGGGCGCCTCCGCAGCAATCGCACCATGCCTGGGGTCGGTGGTACGCAATAACAGCACCTCCGCTCCGGTGGTCTTGGCGATCGCTTCTACATGCGGCAGAATCCGCTCGGCCAACGCCGACCCATCTAGGGGCACCAGAATCCGCTTATACATGGCATTCCCTCCTTTCGCGGGTCCATCCCTCCAACCGGACCCTTTCCCCACACCTCACTTCACCCTCTGTCACCCTGATCCAAGAGCAAGCCCTATTCCGATACGCAAAGAGCAGTAACCTTCTATTTTTAAAAAGCTCGTACAACGGGCCGAACGAACTGATGGGGCACCTGTGTCCAGACCGAGATTCGGCTTGTCCCCCGAAGCCTTTATTCTCATACGCGAACCATTGGGGCTCGCTTTCCTCAGTGGGACACTCTCGCCCCATGCCTCTCCCTCTAGCCTCATATCTCCCGAGGGGTGTCCTTCATTGCCCGAATAACCAGGACCGGGTCCACGGAATGTCGGACGACCCGATTGGCCACACTGCCCCGGATCCAGCGATCTAACCCGGAGACTCCGTGTGTCGTCATGGTAACCAGGCAGTCCTGGATCTGCCGAGTCATATCAATGATGGTGCCGCCGGGATGACCGTGGACCACGCGTCCTTCCACTGAATCTACGCCCTGCTCACGTAACTTCTCGCAGACCGTTTCAAGATACTCCCGGGCCTCGGCGTCCCCGTGTTCGATCAGCCCCTCAATTCGAGAAAGTGGATAGCCCGCGAAGTCCGATGCAGGCAGAGGGTAGTCCTCCGCTGAGAGAGTCACCCTAAGGAGAATGACGTTCAACCCAAGGGCCGTGGCAAGTACGACCGCATAGGGCAACGCCTGCTCCGCAATGGTCGATCCATCCAAGGGAACGAGTACGGAATTTAGCTTGACCCCCGGCCCGAACACTGGCCGGTCCCGAACTCGGACAATCAGGAGTGGATGGCTCGTCGCGTGGAGCACCTTGTCCGTCGTGCTCCCCATGACCCACCGCGTAATCCCAGACCGGCCGTGCGTCGAGATCGCAACCAGCGTATCAGGTATGGTCTCCGCTTCCTGCACGATGGAAGCGGCAGCGTTCCCCTCGTGCACAATGGTCGACACCGTCAGGCCGTCCTTCCGCAGGGAGGCTGCCACGTTCTCAACATAGTCCTGCATCTGGGTGCGCACGCTGGCGATGATCCGGTCGAGGTACAAACCGTGCGCGGGATCCGCGAGGCTCGGTGAAACAGGGTCGAAGACCCGAAGTAGTTCGACCCGCGCTTGAAGGCCTTTGCCCAAGATGCGGACATAGGGCAGCACCTGCTCGGCCAGCTCCGACCCGTCCAAGGGAACAAGTATCCGTGTAAACATCGCGGCTCACCCCTTTCACTTGCTCGCTGCAGCGCGGCGCCTCACCGCCGCTCCCGTCAGGTGCTCCTTACTAATCCCCGTAACGACCGCCCGCGCCACGTTTGCAATCTCTTCGCCGAGAACGACCACGATTCCTTCGGTTCATCCCCCCGATCAGGTCAGGGAGGGGCCCTCTAAACCGAGAATCTCCCGGAGCTCTGCACCTTCGATGACCTCCCGATCCAGGAGGACCTTGGCCAGCCGATGGAGTCCCTCTTGCTTTTCCCAGAGGATTATTCGAGCTCGCTCGCAGGCCTCCTCCAAGAGCACCTTCACCTCCTCGTCGATGGCCCGGGCGGTCTCCTCGGCATAGTCGCGGACCGGGGAAAGGCTCTCGGGCAGGAAGAGGGGATGCCGCTGCTGCTCGAAGGAAACGGGACCCAACCTCTCGCTCATCCCATACGCTGCCACCATGCGCCGGGCCATGTCTGTTGCCTTAAGCAGATCATCCTGGGCGCCCGTGGAGACTTCGTGGAAAATGAGCTCCTCAGCGCACCGCCCGCCGAGGAGAACGGTCAGGCGTTCCAGCAGTTCAGACCGGGTCAACAGATACCGGTCCTCGGTCGGAAGCTGGATGGTATATCCCAACGCGGATATCCCCCTTGGGATAATGGAGACCTTGTGGACGGGATCAGTGTGGGGGAGGGAACTCGCCACCAGGGCATGGCCCGACTCGTGGTACGCGACGATTTCCTTCTCCTTGGCGCTGATCACCCGGGCCTTCTTCTCAAGACCCGCGAGCATCCGATCAATGGCTTCGTCGAGGTCCGCCATCTCCACTTCGGTCTTGTTGCGCCTGGCGGCCAAGAGCGCCGCCTCGTTCATGACGTTGGCCAGATCGGCCCCGGCAAACCCGGGGGTCCGTGCCGCAATGATCTTGAGGTCCACTCGTGGCGAGAGCTTGACGTCTTTCGCGTGGACCTGCAGGATGGCTTCCCGGCCTCTGACGTCAGGTCGGTCTACCAGGACCTGGCGGTCGAACCGGCCAGGCCGCAGCAGCGCGGGATCCAGGATCTCGGGGCGGTTGGTGGCCGCCACAATGATGACCCCCTTCCGAGGATCGAAGCCGTCCATTTCGGCCAGGAGCTGGTTCAACGTCTGCTCACGCTCGTCGTGGCTTACCTGGGGGCTGATGCCCCTCGCCTTTCCCAGGGCGTCGAGCTCGTCGATGAAGACGATGCAGGGAGCCCTGGCCATCGCCTGCTGGAACAGATCCCGTACCCGCGCGGCTCCCACCCCGACAAACATCTCAACGAACTCAGACCCGGAGATGGAAAAGAACGGGACCTTCGCCTCCCCCGCCACCGCTCGGGCCAACAAGGTCTTCCCAGTCCCGGGCGGACCGACAAGGAGAACCCCCTTCGGAATCTTACCGCCGAGTACCTGGAACTTTTGGGGGTTCCGCAGAAACTCCACAACCTCCTGAAGCTCTTCCTTGGCCTCGTCCACTCCTGCGACATCGTCGAAGGTGGTCTTGGTTTCATCCTGGACGTAGAGCTTGGCCTTACTCCGGCCCACAGAGAGCAGCCCCTGGGGCGGTCCCATCCGCTGGTAAAAGATCCTGAGGAGCAAGAAGACAAGAAACAGGGGAAGCATCCAGATAAGGAGATTCCTAAGCCAGGAGGTCTCCAGTGTTCCCACGAAGCTAATGCCCCTCTCCTCCAGCTCTTTGACTAGGCCTGGGTCCTCGACCCGAATCGTGTAAAAAGCCTTGGCTTCTTCGGACGGCCTTTCCGGATCCACGATCTTTCCCTGGACGGTTTGAGATGAAATGACAAGATCCTCTACCTCTCCCGCCGCCACCAGCCGCTTGAATTCACTATAGGGGATCTGCTGACCCCGCTGCTCGAACATCAGGCTGAAGCCGATAAGGAGTGCCAGCAGGGGAAGGAGGAGGACCCACAATGGAATCTGTGTATTTTTGTTCATGGGCTTGCCCGTTCGTACCTTACCCCATAAGTCCACACCGTGGCTTATCAGGTCGCGCGTCTTGTGACGCTTTTAGTATCCAGGACAGAAGCCCTCGGACGACCCTTCCTAAACACCCTCTGAGAACTTGAGCACGGTGGGCTTCACCAGCCGCTCATAGTCCGCAAAAGCGAGCTTAACCACCTCGGTGTGGCTCCCAGCGTTGAACGCGATCTCCTCGTTGTCCGTCAGGCTCTGTGCCACAAGCACTGGCAGCCCGTACAGGTTCCCAAACGGCGGCATCGCCCCGGTCTCGCAATCGGGGAATAGTCCCTTGAATTCTGCCTCGGCGGCCAACGCCACCGTGGAGGCGCCGACGGCCTCCTTCAGCCGATCCAGATCGACCTTGTACGCAGCGGGGAGGACTACCATTCTTATCCCGCCGTCCACCTTGATCATGACCGCCTTTGCCAAGGCCTTGCCCGGGATATGCGTTGCAGCGGCAATCTCCTGCGCCGTGTAGGCTGAAGAATGGCTCATGGCGACGTAGCGCACCTGATGCTCTTCTAAAAACGCCTTCAACCTGTTGACTGGCATGGCCAACCTCCTTTGCCTTTACCTCGCCCGCAGCCACGCAAACGGGTGCGCCCGCTTGCCTTTGAGATACTTTCATTTGTGAAAATATGCACTATCACTACATCGTCAAGAGCAAGAGGTATACCGCCCTCTTACCCACCACGTGACCAACCGGGGAGGCTTGCTAACATCCTGAAATGAAAAGCTTTCGGATGGAGGAGCCGTGGTGCGGGACGCATGCGGGAAAAAACCGAGGCTGCAAGGTGGGGCAGGGATGCCTCAGTCCGGGTGTCGGGGGTGATGTAACCTCACGTAGAATGGAAGGGATTCGTACTGAGACCCGAGTGCCTCGAGTCCCAGCACTGTCTCATCTTGCAATGCTAATCATGGCGAGCCAGGAGACGGTGAGCGAACAAAAATGTGATATGTCTCTTCTGCTCTCCTATCTCCTTTATTTTCGAGAGCATGAGCCTCTTCGATCCGTCATCCGGGCATGCACTGGAGAGGCAGCACCCCTCTTGCTCGCCCCTCCATCATGAATTTTAAGGCCCATCGATCTGGTTTTGACGAACAGGACCCTTAGGAGTTAGAATCAGCACGTCGAGCCGCCATACTGGGAAGCTGAATCCGTCCCTAAGGCTCACCGAAGGTCTAGGAGAGGAGGGAGGGTGGTAAGAGAGCAACGGCGGGATTATCAAGAGCGCCTTTGATATTTCCGACGTCTGGGCTTCTTCCTACTCTTCGAACACCAACGAGATCCTCTGGGGCGCGAAAGTGGCCGCCCGGATGCCCTGGATCACCTGTGCGGTCCGTCTCTCGAGCTACGAATGCGGGATGGACCAACCCACCTATACGCCGACCCAGGCGATCGTGGAGCGCTCGGGCACGCTCCACTTCAAGTTCGGGGACCTCGACTCCACGAAACCCGGGGGATCGATCAAGATCCGGGTTGAGACTATTCACTACTATATCCAGCAGTCCTATCTCGGCATCATCGAGGGAAAGTTCAAAAGGCTTCCAAGTCCGTGCCCGCTCCTTAACTGAATTCCTTCACACCTATCGGCATCTGATGATCAGCGTCGCGCTGGATTGCCCATTCCACGACACGCGCCGCTTACCCTTCAGAATTCCCATTGGCTATCGCTTCGAGAAAGCCGATGTATTCGCCGATCAGTTGTTGCGAGGCTTCAGACACATCGACCAACGCTAAGCCCGTCCGATAGACATAGTTGCGTTCCCCGACGGACGAGTTCTCATACCGGTAAAGCGCCGATTGGACAACCCGACACTTCACACTGACCCTCGCCCCGCACAACGAGAGGGTCAGGATACAGACGGTGCTTGGAGGAAAGATGTTTGAGTGTTCGATAAGGACCCCGCTCATGCTGATGTCGACGACGGACACCTTGGTGGCGTCCCCAATCCATCCCGACAGCCATCCCGACCCCCGCCATCGCGGAAGGCGCCGCCTGTCGGATTTCGCCTGTTCCATCGGTCCCATCTCGCCGCTCTCGATTTTCCGGTTTTCCATGAAGTTGAGGCTCCCTCCCGTGCGATGGGTTACCGAACATTACATCTGAGCTGCCGTCGCGCTGACGTGTCATGCGGTCTGTTCGTCCGAAGACCTTACTCTACCTTGATTTCGATCATCTTCCCCCTCGCCTCCTTGGTCTTGGGCAGGTGGACTTCCAAAACACCGTCCTGGAATGTCGTACTTACCTTGTTCACATCCACGTCGGCCGGAAGAGTTAGGCTTCGCGCGAAGATCCCTGCCCACCGCTCACGGCTGCCGTAGGTTTCCTCGCTCGCCTCCCCCTCTTCCTTCCGCTCGCCCCGGATGTTCAGGACGCGGCGATCCACTGTGACCTCGATGTCCCTCTGTTCCAGGCCGGGGAGGTCCGCCCGGAGGACCACCTCCTCCTTCCGGTCGAGCAAAGCCATCGCCGGCGCCACGCCGCTCGCCTCGCCGGCCAATTGTAACCAGGGCCGCTCCTGAAAGAACCGGCCGCACACGGTTTCTATCTCTCGCTCCATCCGGCCTCGTTCGCGGAACGGGCCGCGGGCCAGACCCCACCTCGACCGCCTTCCGACTGCCATGACCCCTCCTTCTTGCCCCTGCGACGATAGACCGCAATGGATGAGGGGGTTCGCCGCGGTCCTCGGTCTATTGACCGCCTCCCGGTTTAACCGCCGAGCTGATGACTTCTTTGAGCAACGCCGCACGTTCCATTGCTTCCCTCATGTGGGCGAGTTTGGCCAGCAACTCCCGTTCGATCTCCCTACTCTCCGCCACGAGGCGGTCATACACTTCGCAGGCTTCCCGGTGTATGCGGTCTTGAACCTCGGCGACTCTGCCCCGGAAGTCCTCGACAGAAGCCTCGTGCCCCCTGACGAGGACTTCCTCTGAAATCGTGTGAATCTCCCTACTATAACGATCGATGAGTTCCGTCATGCTTGACATGCCTTGCTCAAGGAGCTGCATGGGCCCCTCCTCTGGGTATTCCTCCCGGACAACGTCCGGGGACCGACTGTTATTGACGGCGCCCTCGCGATTCGTCAGCTGCAGGCAGGCCGCAGCCTCCTCGGCGGTGAAGATCCCAAGCGCCTGGGCCTCCTGGAGGATCTCAGCCCAGGACGGACCCTCCCGCCGCAGGCCTCGCGTATAAATGGCCTCGAGGAGGTCATGCGGTGCGCTGACGACGAGTTTACGGATCAGGTCCTGTTCCCACATGCTTTGTATTTCCTTGGATCATCGCTGTCCCTTTTCAGCCGGGCCATGACCAGAGAGGTCTTCCACCCGTGGAAGCCCGAGTGGTTGGAACCAAGGGAAAAGCCATGCTTTTACGCAAAGGAGGGTGCTGTCGAACGGAAATTCGCGCTGTCGAAAATAAAAACGCCTCAGGAAGGATATACATCCTCCGTGAGGCGTCATGGCCTCTGCCACGTGGCGCGTCTTGGCGCCCGTGAATTACGTGCGCGATCTGACCGTCACATTAGTCCTAAGACTTGGTTTTGTCAAGGAGTTTCTTCGAAGGGAGAGAGAAGATCGTCGGCCTGTACGATCGTCGAGGCAATGACCTTGAGGCTCGTTCTCGTGGTCCGGCTTTTGTGTTGCATCCGTCGGAAAGCCTCCGCTTCAGAAAGCTGCACCCGCTTCATGAGCACCCCCTTGGCCTTCTCCACCAGTTTCCTGGTTTCCAATGCCTCCTTCAGGTCGTTAACCTCCCGGCGCAGGGCACCAAGCTCTGTGAAGCGGGCCAAGGCCACCTCGATGGTCGAGCGGAGAGTACTTTCGTTTACAGGCTTTAAAAGGTAGGCCATCGCCCCAGCGTCCCCGGCTCGCCGGACAAAGTCCTCGTCGGGATACGCGGTCAGGAACACGATAGGAACGGCCTCCTGCGCCAGGATGGCGCGGGCCGCCTCGATCCCGTCCGTCCCCGGAATCCGGATGTCCATCATAATGAGGTCCGGCTGTAACTTCGAGGCAAGCCTCACAGCCTCCTCCGCGTCCTTCGCTAATCCCAACACTTGATGGCCGATGTCTTCCAGTTGACCCTTCAGGCCTGCCGCGACAAGACCTTCGTCCTCGACGACGAGAACTTTCAGGCTCCGATTGTTTGCCCCAGAAGTCATTTCACAGCCCCGTTACGTTTTCAGCGACCTTCCGGAAAAGCCCATAAGCTAGCCCGCATTATTCACGAAGACACTCCGTTCGTGAATAATGCGCCTGCAGGTGCGGGCTCGGCCGCACCGGCAGGATTCGACTGGCCGCTCCCACGGCCTGCTCAAGGCTAGCCCTGAGCGACACCCCGCAAACGTGGGGCGGAGTCGAAGCCCGGAGGGCAGATTATTCACTTCTATGTGAATAATCCGGGCTAGGTCACATATATTCTATTGCTCTACAAATTCGGGTTTCGGGAACCGAATAGTCGCCAGCGTCCCACTGTCATATTGGAGTTGAAACTGTCCCTGGAGGTCCGTCTCGACCAACGACGCAACGATGTCCAGTCCTACCCCTTTCCGCCACTCGCCCTCGTTCGTGGCTGGGATCCCAATGCCGTTATCTTTGACCGACAATTGTATCTCCTTTTCATCCTCTGTGACCTGAACGTGAATGAGTCCTGTGTCACGGGACAGAAACGCATGTATGATGGCATTGGTGATCAGCTCATTGGCGGCCAAAGCCAAGGAGCCAAGCCACTTCGGCGGGAGCCTGAGAGCAGGCGCGTCGACCGTGATCTTCACTTTCTCATCCCATCCGATACCCCTCACAACAGCCTTCGCCACCTCCTCCACCAGCCTTTTGAGATCCAGCTCCCTGAAATGATCTTGGGCCAACAGATCGTGGATGGCGGCCAGACTCTGCACCCGATCAATGCACGCTTTGAGGGCCTCCTCGGCTGTCCAGCGCCTCTTCCGAGCGAGCTCCATGGACAGCAGGCCAACAATCGTCGCAAGGTTGTTCCGGACTCGGTGATTCAGTTCCCGAAGCAGAAGGGCATTGGCTTCGGCCGCCCTTTCGCGCTCGGCAATTTCAGTTTGCAAGGCTTCATTGGATTTCGCCAGCTCTACCGTCCGCTCCTGCACGCGCAGTTCTAACACGTTGTGTGCTCTCCGTAGTGCCTCCTCTGCCCGCTTGCGCTCAGTGAACTGGCCGATCCGGCCGCCGATGTCGGCTGCCATCTCAAGCAGCTCGGGATCGAGCTGCCGGGTCTCGCGGGTGTACGACACGATGACGCCTACCAGACCGTCCTCGGCATCGATCGGGAAGGCTAACGCGCCGTGCAGGCCGATCTTGGCCGCGATGGAGGCCCGAAGGAAGTCGGTGTCTACGAGGACATCAGGAACCCATACAGCTCGGCGACGTGTCCAGACGCGACCGGGCAAGTTGCTTCCCGGGGCATAGGTCCTCGTGCGACTGATCGCCTCGAACTCCGCGCCGTCGAGGGACGGCGTATGCCACATACCACCCCAGCGCAGCACTTGAACCGTGGAGTCCACGAGCCACAACTCGCCGAGTTCGCAACCCAGGCCCTCACAGATAGCCTGCAAGAGGGGGGAGGTTGCATCCCGCAGCGTGGCGGCCTCTGCCAGGACGCGAGTGACCGCGAACTGCGCGTTCAGACGGCTCCCCGCCCGTTTGCGCCCCGTGATGTCTCGGATCAGCCATTGCAGAATGCCTATCTTCGTCTGCGGGTCGCCGACGGCGGTCATACTGATCGCAGCAAGGAAGGGTGCGCCTCTCAACGGCTGAAATCGCACTTCCCAACCCCGCACCTGGTGCAGGTCCGGCAAGCGGGCCAATTGAGACTGAAACGTCTTGCGATCTCGCTCGGCCACAAACGTGACCAGTCGTTTCCCCATTAGATGATCTTGGTGGGAGGCAAGCAGAGTCGCTGCGGCGCGATTGGCCTGCTGGATGGTTCCCTCAGCATCCGTGACCAGATACCCATCCGGTGCGAATTCGAAAAACTCCTGGTATCGCTGCCGCTCCGCTTCCACAGCCCGACGGGTCGCAGTCAGCTCCTCGTTCTGTTGGCGAAGTTCTTTCGCGGCCACCTGGAGCTCATGGAGCGCGTTCGAGAGTTCCTTCAGGAGCTCAACGACGACGTCTTGCACTGGTGGTGCGGCCACATCGTGTCGAAGATCCTCTAGGAGGCGTTGCAACACGGAATCAATTTCCTGGTGCGCGGGGCTCTTTTCCATGTATTGATCTCCCCTCAGAATTGCCCCCTCCTGTTTTCCATCTGCGACGACCAGCGGAGTACAGGATCGGTAGGTGGGGGGTCTCAGTATTCCCCGACTTGCAACGCGTGTCAAGCGCCAGGAATTTTAGTGGCAGCGAGAGCGGCCGCCATTGAGGCTTGGTGATTCGAGAAGGAGGGGTACGCCGTGTGATCCTTAACAGACCGGATACCGTCCCTGTGCCAGGTCCTGGCAGAAGAGCGGCATACGCTCAAGCTCCTCCTTGACCACCTGCCGGATTGGGTCAGCGACATTCGCGAGCGTGACACCCGACTCCAGATGGATCTGCACCGAGGCCATCTGCGGCCGATCAACGGGCTCACCGATGCGGCTACACAGCCAGACCACCACCTCGCGCAACCCCGGGACCGCCTTATGGATCCGGGCGGCCAACAGGTGCGTCAGCACATTGTAGATCTTCCCCACATGGCTCACCGGGTTTTTCCCGGCTGCCGCCTCTGAGCCGCGGGGGCGGTTCAACGCGATAAGGCCGTTAACCTGGTTGCCCCGGCCCACCTCCCCCGAATCTGCATCCTCTGCCGAGGTGCCTAACACAGAAAGGTACATCCCCGCCATGCCTGTCCCTGGGCGATCCAGGGTGTTGAGGCTCACCCTGACCTCTTGCAGATTCTTGAGCTGGCCGTGGAGGTGGGCCAGGAGGGCTTCGTGCACCGCCTCCTTGCGCCGAAAGTAATCCGACTCACTTTCGACGTATTTGTCCAAGATGGGCATGGCGATGGTGACCGCCAGGCTTCCACCCGTGCGAACACCCATAACCTTTACATCCTCTCCGGTTTCAGGAAATCGGGTCTTGAACGCAGGGGAGTTGAGATAGTGCTCGATCTCGAGCACCAACCGTTCCGTCTCGCTCAGCGGAGCGTACCCCACGGCCGCCGAGGTGTCGTTGGCCCCGAGCATCTCCTTCTTTTCCAAAAACAGGCTCGTCAACTCTTCCGAGCCGGGCTTGAGCTCCACCTGGTAGCTGAGATGGCGGTCCGGGTCCACGCGACGGAGGTTCTCCCGAAACCAGGCCTTTGCCGTTTCTACGGCAATGTCGGCCACGTTGAGCTCCTCCTTCCCTACGGCCGCGGTCGCGCGGTCCCCCATCACCAGGTGCATGGGCACCACCACGCGACCTCCGCCGAAGCGTCGCTCCACCTGCCCTGCCACCAGGAGTCCCTTATCACAATTGTGGTGCAGGATGGCGCCAAACCGCTCCACGTAGGCCCGCGAAAGGGCCTGGGATACCCGCTCCATGACCGCGTCGCAGATGGTATCCGGATGTCCGAGCCCCTTCCGCTCCACGATTTCGACGTCAAGCTCCGCTGCGGTGAGGCCACTGATTGGTTGAATATGGATATCGTCCATGTGTCTCAGCCTGCCAGGTATCCTTTTTCCACGAGCGTAGCCACGATACGCCGCGCTGCCACCTCCGGCGCCTCTTGGTCACCGCGCACAATTACCTCCGGGTTCTCTGGCGGCTCATATGTCGACTGGATTCCAGGAACGGTGGTGGCTTTTCCCTGCCGAGCCTTTTGGTAGATGCCCTTGGGGTCACGACCTATGCACACGTCCAATGGGCAATCCACGTAGACCTCAACAAATTGGGGGATGTGCTGCCGGGCGCGGTCCCGGTGCGCTCGGCGGTTGGCCGTCGCGTCAAAGATCACCGGCACGCCATGCTCGGTCAGCAGCCTCCCCACGTGGGCCATCGCCCCGTACAAGACATCCCGTTCTTCTTCGCTATAGCAAGGATGGGGGGTCAGGATCCGACGCAGGGCGTCCGACTCCAACACCGCGACGTCGATCCCCCGGTTCGACAGCTCCCGGGATAACGCCGCGGCGAGGGTGGACTTGCCTGAAGCTGGCAGGCCCGTGATCCACACGGCAAAGCCCGGTTGCACCTTACGCCCCGCAATACGCGTTTACCCGTTCCGGATCAAAGACCTCCGCGTCCAGCACCCCGTGGATGAAGGCAAAGAGCTTCCGCCGGACCCCCTCGGTCAGATGGGGGTACCAGAGGGGGCTGGCCATCACCAGCCCTCGGAAGGCGAAGAACGGTGCCGCCACTTCCAGCAGCTCTCGATCTCCGCTCTTTTCCAGGTACCGCTCCCAGAAGCGGCGGAACAGAGTCTCCAGGGGACCCTCGAGCCGCTCGCTCCGCTGCAGCGAGAAGAAAAGGTAATTCATGGTCAGGCAGGCCACATCACCCGCCGGGTCTCCCCACTCCCCCCGCGCCCGGTCCAGCACCCCGAAGTCTGTCCCCTCGCGGAACAGGATGTTCCACGGATGAAAATCCCCGTGCACCTGTTTGAGTCGGTGGGTGCGTCTCCTGAGACGCCATCGCCACGCCACGCAGCGGTGCTCGATACCTTCGAGCAGATCCGAGGTAATGAATCCATGCCGGGGTGGATAGCTATCCGTCAGGCCCATGATACATTCGCCGTGACCGACCAGCTCGCGTATGCGCCGGACATACAGAACAGGGTCGGGCCCGGGTACCCGGTGGATATCGATCAGATAATCGCAGAGGGCGTCGGCCCGGGCCAGATCCAGGTCCGTGAGTTCGCCGTCGTCCCGTAGCCGGGTCAGATCCTGGAAATATCCCTGCCCCTCCACGTATTCCATGAGGAGAAAGAGCTCTTCCGCCTTTCCCAGGGAGAGGATGCGCCCATCTTTTTGGAAGGCCGCCACGTCCAGGGACCGGGCGTGGCGAGGAAGGCGGTTGAAGGTCCAGTGGTCCCACAGCAGTGCTTGGGCCCGATCTGCCATGTGCTGGTGTCCGAAGTGGCCTGGGTGTATGGTCTCCACCACAGCCCGGTGACGTTTGCCGGAGACCTCGTACTCCACCTGGATCGGCACACCGTACCCGTAGCCTTTGATGGCTCCGGCCTGAAGAGGCTCGCCCAACGGACTCAGCCCAATGACGTGAACGGGCTGCCCCACGAGGGACTCCAGGTAAGCCGCAAGGGTCTCGGGGCTCAGCTCGCGCATGGACGTTGCTCACACGCTAGAAAGTTGGAAGGCTTGAACGCTTTCGCCTTTTCAGCGCCTTCACATTCTAGCATTCTAGCGTTCTAGCTTTCCAGCATGTGTCTCAAAGACCGAAGCGGCCGGGACTGAAGGCATCAAGAGAAGACGAGGGGGACTCGCCCAGCATCATCTCAGCCACGAGCCGACCCGTGAGAGGGCCAAGAAGAATGCCATTGCGGAAGTGGCCGGTGGCGATATACAGGCCGGCTAGGTCTTGCAGGGGACCGATGATGGGGAGCCCATCTTTGGAGTGGGGGCGAAACCCGGCCCAAGCACGCGTGAAGGGCTGGCCAGCAAGGCCGGGGAGAAGCGCCAGTGCGAGAGAGCTAAATAAGTTGATCCCGCCGAGGGTCACGGTTTTTTCAAACCCGACATACTCGACATTACTCCCCACGACCAGGCCGCCGTTTAGCCGGGGAACCAGATAGCCTCCTTTTCCCCAAACCGGATGTCGCAAGGGCGGCTCCGCCAGCTCGGCGTAGATAATTTGCCCCCGGGCAGGTTCCACAGGGATCCGGCGTCCGAGGAGGGCCCCGATCTGCCCTGACCAGGCCCCGGTGCACAGGACGACCTGGCCGGCGGTATAGATTTCCTGGGGAGTCCGGACGCCGGCAACTCTGTCCCCTTCGTACAGGAATCCGGTGACGGGGCTGCCCTCCACGATGTCGACCCCGAGGGCCCGGGCCGCCTGGGCCAGCGCCCGAGTGAGCTCGGTGTTGTTCACGTGATGATCACCGGGGAAGAAGAGGGCCCCCGCGATCTCTTTCGTCAGCCCTGGCTCCAGTTTACCGACCTCTTCAGGCGTCAGCCGTTCCACGGCCAGCCCAAGCTCTTTCTGCCAGCGATATCGCCCCTCTGCTGCCTCGTCCCCCTCCTCGTCGAGGAGGTAAAGAATACCCCAGCTGAGATACTCAATATCGACATGGGCGAAGTCCTTCAGCATCGGTGCCAGGCGCTCGTAGTACTGGCGCGCCGCAAGGCAGAAGTCGAGAAAGGGGCCGGGGCCGGCCGCCTCACATTGCGGAGCCAGCATCCCAGCCGCCGCCCCTGAAGCCTCGCCGCCGATCTCGCCTCGATCGAGGACAACAACCCGCTTCACCCCCTTCTGGGCCAGGTGGAAGGCGATTGAGCACCCCACCACCCCTGCGCCAACGATGATTACATCTGTCGTCTCGGCCACTTCAATGCCCCCTTCAGGGGTGTCGCATCCTTAATCTCACGAGCTTATTTCGTCGATTGGCTCCCGAGCGTTCTCTGAATAAGCCCCAAGAGGGAGCCAGCACGGAAGGGCTTTGTGACAAAGTCTACGGCCCCCAGCTCCGTGGCCTTGGCATACGTGGCCCGGTCCCCGAAGGCCGAGAGAAAGACCACCGGGAGATTCTGGTCTTTCTGCCGGATCTTCTTCAAGAGCTCCAGGCCATTCATGCCAGGCATCACCAAGTCGGTGAGGACCAGGTGACACGGCTGCGCGCGGAGCATGGTAATGGCCTGCGGTCCGTCCTCGGCCAGGGAGACTTCGTATCCGGCGCCGAGGAGGATGCGCCGGAGATTCTCGCGCATATCCTCATCATCCTCGACTACCAGGATCCGACGCCGCAGACTTTCTTCAACTTTCATCTGACATACCCCAGGCACCCAATCCTTGGCACGTGCACACACACTTGACTCAATGAACGGCCAACGAGACGAATTCACCCCTTCCTACATCCACCAGGCCCCGGTCGGTCAGGCGGATCTCCGGGATCACTGGCAAGGCCAGAAACGACAGGGCCGCAAACGGGTTGGGAGCAGTACACCCGATATCCCGGGCGTTGAGTAGGAGGTGCTCCATGGCGGCGGCCACCTGGCCTGGTTTCTCCTCGGTCATAAGCCCGGCGACGGGCAGGGCGAGAGATGCCCGGACCGCTCCGCCGGAAACGACCGTGAGGCCGCCTCCGATTGCCGCCACATGTTCGAGCGCGGTCAGGAGGTCCTGGTCCTCGACACCCACGGCGATGAGGTTATGGGAATCGTGGGACACCGAGGAGGCCAGTGCTCCTTTTCGGAGGCCGAATCCCTGAACAAGGCCCAGACCGATATTTCCGTTCCTGCCATGCCGCTCGACCACCACGAGCTTGAGAATGTCGCGTGCGGGATCGGCATGCACTTCCCCGTTCCCGATCGTAGCCTCGAGCACCAAGCGGCGAGTGACAATCTGTCCCTGCACGAGGCCGATGACCCGCACGAGCCTGGCGCGACCGGCGGGAATACGCAGGTTCTCGGTCGAGAGCCGCGGAATCCTGACCGTGTCGAGGACTCCGGGTTCTCGCATCCGGGGTATCTCCCGGATGAGTTTCCCCTCTTCCGCAACGAGTCTTCCTCCCTTGAAAACTAAGAGAGGGGTAAACTCTCGAAGGCTGTCTACGACGACCAAGTCTGCAAGATATCCCGGCGCCACCGCTCCTCGCTCCCTGAGACCGAATGCTTCGGCAACATTCAGCGTCACCATCTGAACGGCGAGGTGCGGCGACAGTCCCAGGGAGACTGCCCGCCGGAGAAGCGAGTCGAGGTGACCGTCGGCCACGAGCTCGTGGGGTTCCTTATCATCGCTGACAAGAAGACAGCGTCGGCCCGTCACCGGAGTAACCAGGGGCAGCAGCGCGGCGAGATTCCGCGCCTGGGAGCCCTCCCGAATCATGAGTCGCATGCCCAGGCGGAGCTTTTCCTGCGCTTCCTCGAGGGTGATCGACTCGTGGTCCGACCCGATTCCAGCATCGAGATACGCCATCAATCCCTCTCCCGTAAGGCCCGGCGCGTGCCCGTTGACGAGCTTACCCTGTGACCGTGCCAGGATGATCTTTTCCAGGATTTCTCGCTTCCCCTGAATCACCCCGGAATAATCCATCACCTCCGCCAAACCGAGGACACGCTCGTCCTCCAACAGTGCTGCGATGGCCGCCCGGCCCAAGGAGGCCCCGGCGGTCTCGAGCCCCGTTGCGGGGACGCACGAGGAGGCCATGAAATAGCAGTCCAGAGGGAGATCCCGGCTGGCCCGGAGCATGTACCGCACCCCTTCGAGGCCGAGGACATTCGCGATCTCGTGTGGGTCCGCAACCACCGCCGTGGTCCCTCGCGGGACGACCGCCTCCGCAAAGCCCTCGGGCGTCAACAATGAACTTTCGATGTGGATGTGGCCCTCGATCAACCCCGGGAGGAGGTATCTGCCGGAGAGGTCAAAGACCTCCTGCGCGCGTCGATATTGCGACCCGATCCCGACGATCCGCCCTCCGCCGAGGGCGACGTTGGTGGTCGTCACCTCTCCGGTAAAGAGATTGAGGATTTTCACCCCTGCCAGGAGGGTATCCGCCTCGCGCCGCAGCTGTGCCATTTCAATGGCCTGAAGCCGCGCCTCCAGCTCATCCCTCATCATGGCCTCCCACTCCCTCTAACCGATAGATATCCGGCAGATAGCGGTATTGCTCGGCATAGTCGATGCCGTACCCCACGATGAAACCTCTGGGGACGTTAAAGCCCACGTACTCCACCTGCACATCGGCGAGACGCCGCTCTCGCTTGTCGATGAGGGTGCAGACCTTGATTGACCGGGGCCCTTGATCCTCGAGCACATTCCAGATCGCCTGAAGCGTGATCCCGGTATCCTCGATGTCCTCCACCAACAGCACATCTCGCCCCGTGATAGGAAGCTGAAGGCCCTTGGTGATGGTCACCTCCCCTGACGTCTCTGCGCGCGAGCCGTAACTGGCCGCACCGATGAAGTCGACGACTACCGGAATGGTCAGGTGCCTGATCAGATCGGCGAGAAAGACAAAGACTCCGCGAAGGATGCCGACAAGGACGAGATCCTTACCGGCATAGTCGGCACTGATCGCCGCAGCCAACTCGCGGACCCGTCGCGCGATTTCATCCCGCGAGTACAGGAGAACGAGCTGCTCCGTCATGGCTGCAGTGCCCAATCCGCATCCTCCTGCTCATCCGAGCCACGTCGCAGGACCCGACCGGCTTCTCCCTTCCACTCCACTGCTTCGGTACCGAGCCCCAGGCCAAAGGCTGAAGATTCCCTCCGAGTACGAAGCAACGAAGATGCCACGAGGGAAGATTTCTGGAGAGATCGTAACTTATTGAATTTGAAGGGGGAAACCAGATCCCCTCTCCCTGGGACGCTAGGAGGAAACTCGGGTTTGGGACCCTGGCGCCCCACAGAAGAGCCTTTGAGCTGGGCAACTGCCTATCTTTTAAGGGAATATTGCTGGGGCGCGGATGTCCCAAGAAAGAGGGGCTGCCCCCACGACCTTCTCTTTGGCCCAACCCGCCGCTGCCGTGCCCTCCCACATTTTTCTTGTGTCCCGCACGCGGGACGGGCCAACCCATCCGCTACAGGCCAAGACCGGTAATGCTTTTCTTCACGGCTTCGGCGGAGCGTTTCACGGCCGCCCGCTCTTCGTCCGTCAATTCGACCTCGATGATGCCCTCAATCCCTCCTTCCCCTAGCTTCACGGGGACGCCGAAGCAGATGTCGCGGAGGCCATACTCCCCCTCGAGATAGGCAGAACAGGGCAGGATCCGTTTCTTATCCTTGAGGACCGCCTCCACCATCTGCACCGCCGCCGCCCCCGTGGAGTAAAAAGCGCTCCCTGTTTTGAGCAGGGCAACAATCTCGCCGCCCGCCTTCCGGGTCCGTTCCACGATCTTGTCGATCTGCTCCTTGCGCAGAAGTTGGGTGATCGGGATACCAGAGACAGTACAGTAGTGAGGCAGCGGCACCATTTCATCCCCATGCCCCCCCAGGACAATGGCCTGGGTGTCTTCCACGGAGACCTGAAGCGCCTCTGCCACGAAGGCCCGGAAGCGGGAGCTGTCGAGCACGCCGGCCTGTCCCACCACGCGGTTTCTCGGAAAGCCGCTCATGTGCTTCGTCAGGTAGGTCATCGTGTCCAACGGGTTGCTCACCACGATGAGGAAAGTGTTTGGTGAGCGCTTCACCACCTCGCCGACAACCGATCCGATGATGGCCTTGTTGGTGGCCAGGAGGTCCTCCCGGCTCATGCCCGGCTTCCTGGCAATGCCCGCCGTGATGACGACCACATCCGAATCGACCGTCTCCTCGTAGCCGTTCGTCCCCACAATCCGGCTATCAAAGCCCTCGACGGGACCTGCCTCCCAAAGGTCCAAGGCCTTGCCCTGGGGCAGTCCCTCGATGATGTCCACGAGCACGATGTCTCCCAGCTCCTTGGCCACCGCCCAGTGTGCCGTGGTCGCACCCACGGCCCCTGCGCCAATGATGCTGATCTTTGGCCTACCCATGATTTCCTCCCGCTCTGCGGTGTTCGATGACCGATGACCGACGACCGTTGACAGACACTCAGCTCTCAGCACT
>Ga0255058_10000456_pt1 | contig 23995 bp, 22 predicted proteins | sample Cases_109_9_MG_FD_188637 | JGI IMG/M metagenome (GOLD analysis project Ga0255058, IMG submission 188637) | Seawater microbial communities from Amundsen Gulf, Northwest Territories, Canada - Cases_109_9 | ecosystem: Environmental > Aquatic > Marine > Gulf | place: Canada: Northwest Territories... | reverse complement strand
CGGCAAGACACCACCGGATTTGTCGTTACGAGCTCGAGCGAAGGGTGCGGATTACGTTTTCAGCTTTCTCAAGGGGTTTTACCTGGATCCCAATAGCCCGACCGGCGTGGACAACATGGTTCTCAGTGGCACAAGCATGCCGCATATTCTTTGGGAAATGCAGGGTTTTCAGGCGGCGAATTTTACAGAGCACACAGCAGATGGTGTGACGTCCTTCGAGTTCGAGGGTTTTGAACAGGTAACGGCGGGCACGATGAACGCCGGGGAATACGATGCGTTCGTACGCGACACTGTGAACTTTCTCGCGTACATCACGGAGCCGATCCGATCATACCGCCGCAAACTTGGCGTCTGGGTGATGATGTTCCTTGTGTTTTTCCTGATCATCGCGTCAATGCTGAAGAGACAAATCTGGAAGGACGTCAGCTGATTGCAGTCACGGTGCCGATGACGCGTTTCCGGAGTTTTCTCAGGAGCCGGATGCTGCACGCCAGCAACTCGCAACGTAGTGACCAATTTTCTATTTGAATGATTTAGAGGGATCGTAGCATGGCAGTAATAGCCAATAGACGCTCCGTGATGACGTTGTTTTCACGGCCTACAGACATACACAGTCATCGCACACGGCTGGTCCTTGCCGAAAAGAACATCAACATTGAGATTACGAACGTTTCGGGTTCGGAGTTACCGGAAGACCTCATGGATCTCAATCCATATCACACGGTACCGACACTGGTCGACCGCGACCTGACCTTGTACGACTCGCGCGTCATCATCGAATATCTCGATGAGCGCTTCCCACATCCGCCGCTAATGCCGGTGGATCCAGTCACTCGCGCGCAATTTCGTCTGGCGTTATTTCGCATTGAGACGGACTGGTACTCGTTGGCCGAGGAAGCTGATACAGGGGATGGCAAGCTCAGCAGCAAGTCGAGGAAATTGTTGCGTGAGAGCATTCTGCAAAGCGCCGAGCTCTTTGGTGCAAAACCGTATTTCCTGAGTGATGAGTTTTCGCTGGTGGACTGCAGCATTGCACCAATCCTCTGGCGCCTCCCCGTATATGGCATCGAGTTTGGCAGCCAGGCTGAAGCGATTGAAGCCTACATGCAGCGTGTATTCGCACGTCGCTCGTTCCAGCAAGGCCTGACCGAGCTTGAGCAGGAAATGCGCCTGTAGCAGCAGCCTCAAGAAACCCATGGCCGGGCTTATGTCATGTCTCAGGAAGATGTTGCGATCAGTGTTAAGCTTGGCACCTGGCTACGCAATTGCTCAGGATCGAAGCTCGTGCCGATTCCAAGTCGATCAAAAAGACCTTACCTGATACGTGCGATGCACGAATGGATGGTCGACAATGGCCATACGCCGCACATCGTCATCGATACTTCGGTGGACGGCGTCCGCGTGCCGCCGGAGCACATCAAAGACGGCAAGATCATCCTCAATATCAGCGAGACTGCGGCCCACAATCTCAAGCTCACCAATAACGCAGTCAGTTTTCGCGCGAGATTCAGCGGCGCGCCCTTCGATGTCTGGGCGCCGATGCGCTCAGTACTCGGTATTTATGCCCGTGAGACCGGGCGGGGCATGATCTTTTCCCACGACTCGGGCAGCCCTCATTCTCCCGACTCGGATGATGGCGAGACGACGCGCTCACGGCCACATCTAAAGATCGTCAAGTAAGAGCGCCTGTAAACCCAACCGCGCACAGCGTCGCGTCCCGGCGAAACTTAGTCTTTCGCCGCGTTGCCTGGCAATGCGGTATCGATGAGATCGCACAGGCAGTGAATAACCACGAGGTGCACTTCCTGTATGCGTGCGGTTCGTGTGGCCGGGACTCGAATCTCAACGTCATTCTCCGAGTACATGTCGGCCATGCGGCCGCCGTCACGGCCGGTCAGTGCCACGACTTTCATGTCGCGTTCGTGTGCAGCCGAAATCGCGCGGCACACATTTTGCGAATTACCCGACGTGGAAATCGCGAACAACACATCCTGAGCCTTGCCAAGCGCACGTACTTGCTTGCTGAAAATTTCTTCGTAGGCGTAGTCATTACTGATTGACGTCAATGTCGAACTGTCGGTCGTCAGTGCCATCGCCGCGAGCCCCGGGCGTTCCATTTCGAAGCGATTCAGCAGTTCGGAAGAAAAGTGCTGCGAGTCGGCCGCCGAGCCGCCGTTACCACAGCTCAATATTTTTCCGCCTCCAAGTAATGACGCGCTCATGATGGCGCCGGCCGCGGCGATGCTTTCGCAAAGCACCGTGGCAGCTTTTTCCTTGGTCGCGATGCTTTCAGCAAAGTGCTCGCGAACTCGTGTCACTGGGTCCATGCTTGCTCCGACTGGGTAACTGGTTGCGTAATTCTATCAGCCAGTCGCACTGGTATTGCGCAATATTACCTAGGACGGAATGCATCGGCGAGCCATTCGATCGAAATTCGATTATCCGCGTCCCGATCGACGCCGACAACGTCGAAGCGCGTGCAGTGGCGCTGGTAAAAAGGGGACGAGGCGAGAAACATCGCCGCCGCTTTGGCGAGCTTGTCCTGCTTCCGTCGATCGACCGTGAGCGATGCGCGTGCAAATCGATTCGGCGCGCGGTAGCGAACTTCGATAAATACGAGACACTCGCCGGCAAGCATGATCAGATCGATTTCGCCGAGACGGCAACGAAAATTTCGACTGACCGGCTTCAGGCCCTGGCGTCGAAGGTATCGGAATGCGAGTTGTTCCGCGTCGTTTCCTAGAGTTCGGGTGTTGGCTCGTACCACGGCTGCGAATCTTCGTCTTCGGTCGGCAGTAATTGGCCGTCCTCGCCGATGCTCTGTATCGGTACGTCGACCTGATCGGAATCCGGAAGCGCTACCGGCTCGCCGCGCTGGAATTGGGCCCACGCCAGGCGCCGGTGTACGCGTCCGTCGCCGTCCAGGTAGAGTTGCCCTGTGGCACCGTCGATTTCCGGCATCGGACCACTGCGAACCGCGAACAAGGGCGCGACCAGATGAAAGGCGTCGTGACCCATGGCGTGTAAACGTCCGAGCCGCCGCTCTTCAGGCCAATACTTGCGATATAACTCTGGCAAATACTTGATCCAGCTTTGCGGTGCGATAACCCACGGCGTATCGGCAAACATGACACCATTCAAGTCCGCGTTCGAGCGGCCGTCCATCGAATTGATGGATGACGTCGAGTACACGGGCAGATCGCCGGAATAATGAAATTTCAGTTGTGCCTTGAGCAGGCGGCCGGCCGGCGCGTCGGCGGCAAGAAACACGAACTCTGCATCCTGGCGGCGGCGCGGATCGAATTGCAACGGTCCGCCGATGTTGGCGCGCATGCGTTGATAACGGCGCACGCCGCCCGACAGCGCCATCAAATCTTCAATAGCAGCGGAGAAGTCCTGGTTACCGGGTGTGTAATAGCGGGCATCGAGCAGTGTCCCGCCACTCGCTTCGAATCGTTGCGAGAAGCTCGATAACACGCGCCGCCCCCAACTGTTATTCGGTACCAGGGCGACGGCTCTTGCGTGGCCATCGGCCAGTGCACGTTCGGCCGCAGAGGCTGCTTCATCCTCCGGGGCGAGCGCAAATTGATACAAGCCGGGAGGCGCCAGGGTTTCATCTGGCAGATAATTGAGCGTCAACACCGGGACTGGTACGAGTATGTCGTTTGCCAGAGAGGAAACGTTGTTTCTCAACAGTGGACCGACGACGAACTCGGCGCCGCCATCAACAGCCGCCGAATACGCGGCGCTTGCACCGCCCTCGGCATTGACGTCGTAAATGTCAACGGTCTGCCGGTCGTCCAGGCCGCCGGCGGCTGCAAAATAGGCGCCGAGAAAACCGTTCTGAATGGCCTTGCCCGCGCTCGCGGTTCGCCCCGACAATGGCAGCAACAATGCAATCCGCCGAGGATACTCGAGAATCTCGCCTTGCGGAAAATCCATATCATCAATGATTTTCATCGCCGGATGTCCGCGGTGCTCGTCACGCCAGCGTATGACACCGTTGTTCCAGCCAATGCCCTGCTGACCCGTGGTTGCGGCCAGCGAGCCCAGTGTCAGCCATCCGCTTAGCAACGGATTCACGGCTTTATCGACCGCCTCGCGCAGCAGCTTCGGGTTGCTGTTTATAAGCCCTCGCCACAGGCGCTCGCGGTTTCTCGCGATGCTTTGCCTGCTCCCGAGCCACGACTCACGTTGTATCAGCAGTTCAATGGCTCGAGTGGGATCACCACTTTGAAACCATGCGTCAGCCCGCAAAGATTCGATGCGCAGCCTGCGTTCCAGAGTCAGCGCTTCGAGGCCCAGCGCTTGCAGAATTTCCAGCGCGTCGTCCGGATTGCCCGCGTAGATCGACAGCGCGGCAGAGTCGGCGCTCCAAAGCCACAAGAGGTCGCCACCCGCGGGTCGTGACACGGTTCGAAATGCATTGCGGGCCCGTAGCGGGTCACCGGCGTCCAGCCATTGTTCGACGGCAAGCAGGGTCAGGCGATCGCGTTCGGCTGCGCTGGCATCGGCGGCCAGGCTGATGTACATGCCGGCAGCCTCTGTATGCTCGCCATTGCGCGCGAATCGCTCGGCGCGGGCTTCTGACGGACGTCCGCTCCAACCACCGCCGGTCGTCCCACAAGCAGTCAGCGCAAATGCCATTAGCATCAATACTGCAATGCTTGCCAGAAAGCGTCGATGACGGGCAGGATGTCTTTGATATCTCATAATATTGAATGTTGATGCGGGATGGAGTCCGAAGCCTTATGAGCGGCACACTTTTTATAGTGGCAACGCCAATCGGCAATCTCGATGATCTGTCTCAGCGAGCACGCCAGACGCTCGCCGAAGTGGATCTCATTGCCGCCGAGGATACCCGCCACACCGGGCGATTGCTATCGCATTTCGGCATCAAAACGCCGCAATATGCTTTGCATGACCACAACGAAAAACAGGCCGTATCGTGGCTTATGGACAAACTGGGGCAGGGCATTTCCGTTGCACTGGTCAGCGATGCGGGCACGCCGCTGGTCAGCGATCCGGGTTATCGCCTGGTCAGCGCCGCACATGCACAAGGTATTGACGTGTCGCCGGTGCCGGGGGCCAGCGCCGTAACGGCCGCGCTGTCGGCGGCGGGCCTGCCGACGGACCGATTCTGCTTCGAAGGTTTCTTGCCGTCGAAACGCGCCGCGCGCAGGGAATTATTGACAAGGCTTGCCGGTGAACAGCGCACGCTCGTGTTTTATGAGTCCGTGCATCGCATTGCTGACGGCCTCGCGGACCTCGCTGATATTTTTGGCCGCGAACGGCCCGCATTTATCGGCAGGGAGCTCACGAAACTGCATGAGCAATGCGTGCACGCAAGCCTGGGCGATCTGTGCGAATTGCTACACGACGGTAGCATCGCAACAAAGGGCGAATTCGTCATTGTGGTTGCTGCCGCGCAAACAGACGAGCAGTCGTCTGCTGATATCGACCGACTGCTGGTCGAACTCGTCAAAGTGCTGCCTGGCAAACAGGCGGCGGCGATTGTGGCGAAGGCCACGAGCGGCAAGCGTAACGCGCTGTACCAGCGCATGCTGGAGTTGACGAAATCGCGCTGAAGCCCCAGAAACTGCACCCGTCAACGCGAAAATGCCGTAGAATCCGCGTCCGGGAAAACCGGAGTTGGCCAGACAATCGCTGTAGCGCTTGACGTTGCAGAGGAAAGTCCGGGCTCCTTCGGACAGGGCGCCAGGTAACTCCTGGAGGGCGTGAGCCCATGGAAAGTGCCACAGAAAACAAACCGCCGGCTTTGTGTCGGTAAGGGTGAAAAGGTGCGGTAAGAGCGCACCGCGCGACTGGTAACAGGCCGCGGCACGGCAAACCCCGCCCGGAGCAAGACCAAATAGGGGAGTAAGCGGCTTGTCCGCACCGCCGGTTCCGAGCGGACTCCCGGGTAGGTTGCTCGAGGCGACCGGTGACGGCCGTCCCAGATGAATGGTTGTCGAGTACAGAACCCGGCTTATTGCTGGCTCCGGTTTTCCCACCTAGCCAAAACAACTTTCAAATCAGTAACTTGTTAGATTGTCCTCGAGGCACGGCAAACTCGTTGCGCATGTGCTCTTTGGCGTGCGCAGCACGTCCCGGCATCACGGCCTGTCTGCGTTTGCCGACCCGATCTTAAGCATTCCTCGAAGAACAAGCGCTAACCACCTGATTTTTCAGGCGCGACCGCCGCCACAATTCGCCCGAATTGAGCCATCGAATTGCCCCTAAGTCCCTGTACAACAACAATTAATCGTCAGCGCTGGTTGACGCTTCGGAATGCCGCACCTATAGTGTTGAAAAGTGGAAAAAAGTGGGAGGAAATGGGCTTCATTTCCGGAATTCGCGCCAGAAGAGCGAGACCGGGGTCGTCCGAATATCCGTGTTTCGAGGAGCCACCAACGTCACGCTGGACGCCAAGGGGCGTATGGCAATGCCGACCCGATATCGGGAGCGGATTGCTGCGCGTTGCGATGGCCAGATCGTGGTGACCGTGGACAAGGATTACTGCCTCCTGATTTATCCGCTTCCCGATTGGGAAGAACTGGAACGCAAGCTCGTTCGGCTACCCAGCATGAACAAGGTCGCGCGCCGCATATTGCGCATTATGGTCGGTTATGCGACGGAGGTCGACATGGATACGAACGGGCGGATCCTGCTGTCGCATGAACTACGGGATTTCGCGACGCTCGACCAGCAGGCGATTTTGCTGGGGCAGGGCAACAAATTCGAACTTTGGGATGAGGCACGCTGGATCGAGAAACGGGATGCCTGGTTGAGTGAGGACGAGGACGTCAGTCTTCCGGCCGAACTCGAATCGCTCTCGTTCTGAGCAACAGGCGTTCTTATGAGCAGCAACGAGCATGTGCCGGTGCTGCTGGGGCCGGTCCTTGATGGGCTGAGCATAAAAGCTGACGGCACATACGTTGACGGGACGTTTGGCCGCGGGGGGCACAGCAAGGCAATACTCGAGCGACTGAATGCAAACGGCCGGTTAATAGCGATCGACCGTGATCCGCAGGCGATCGCATCGGTGCCCGAGGTGCTGCGGGATGATCCACGGCTCGAATTGATAAGGGGAGAAATTGCGCAACTTGAGGCAATCGTTAGTGAAATGCGGCTCGTCGGAAAAGTCGACGGGATTCTCCTTGACCTCGGCGTCTCCTCACCACAGCTGGATGAAGCCCGGCGAGGATTCAGCTTTCTTCGCGACGGACCACTGGACATGCGAATGGATCCGGACTCGGGCATCAGCGCAGCAAAGTGGTTGGCGACCGTGGGTGAAAAGGAGTTGAAACACGTCCTCAGAACTTTGGGTGAAGAGCGATCGGCCACGCGCATAGCACGCGCCATCATCGCCGCGCGCGACGAGGCGGCGATTACGACAACCCGGCAGCTCGCTGACATTGTTTCCGCCGCGGCGCCCGCGCACCGGCAGAGAAAACATCCGGCAACCAAGACATTCCAGGCCATCCGCATAGTGATCAATGCCGAACTCGAACAACTCGAGGCTGCACTTGCACAGTCGGTCAATGTGCTGACGGCAGGTGGTCGGCTTTGTGTGATCAGTTTTCATTCGCTGGAGGACCGAATGGTCAAGCGCTTCATCCGCGATGCGTCGCGTGTACCCGAACAATATCGAGGCATGCCGTCGATACCCGAGGCATTGCGACCGACATTGCAGGCCATCGGCAAAGCGATATCGGCGAGCACCGAAGAGATCACGCTCAACGCTCGAGCGAGAAGTGCTCACCTGCGCGTGGCAGCGAGGCTGCGATGAATTTCATGCAAAAACAACAGCCGGTCGTATTCGTGTTCGTCATTGCCGCCGTCTGTGTGTTGAGTGCGATGGCTCTCGTATTCACGAAGCACGAGTCCAGAAAACTGTTCGTCGAGCTTGAGAGCCTGACTCATCAGCGCGACGTGCTGAACATCGAATGGGGCCAGTTACAGATCGAACAAAGTACGTGGGCAACACACGCTCGCATCGAGCAGGTTGCAAGCGATGAGCTGTCGCTGGTACGTCCAAAAGCAACTGAAATTTACATAATTGACCGACAATGACACGCGGAGCCGAGACAAAACGACAGACCGCACGGCGATTCGTCGGCAGGGCCGCGCTGGTGCTGGCGTTTTTTGCCCTCGCCGCAACTTCGTTGCTCGCGCGTGCCGTTCATCTGCAGGTTCTCAACAAAGATTTTCTCAACCAGCAAGCCGATGCGCGCCACCTGCGCACGGAAAAAATATCGGCCCATCGGGGCACGATCACGGATCGCAATGGCGAGCCGCTGGCGATCAGCACGCCGGTCGACAGCATTTGGGCGAACCCGAAGGAGCTGGCCGCAGCGATCGACAAGGTGCCAAAACTCGCACAAATTCTGGACCTCGACGCGCAGATCCTGATGCGGCGTATTACGCGCAGCATGGACAAGGAGTTCCTGTACCTGAAGCGCCACTTAAGTCCCAAAAAAGCGCAGGCGGTGTTGGCGCTCAAGTTGCCCGGTGTCAATGTTCAGCGAGAATACCGGCGCTATTACCCGGCGGGTGAAGTCACGGGCCACCTGATCGGGTTTACGAATATTGACGACGCGGGTCAGGAAGGGCTCGAGCTGGCATTCAACCACTGGCTTGCCGGTGAGTCCGGTGCGAAGCGCGTCCTGAAGGACAGGCTCGGCCGTTCAGTCGAAAATGTCGAAAGCATCAAGCCAGCGCGTCACGGCAAGGATCTGCGCACGAGTATTGATCTGCGCATTCAGTACCTCGCGTATCGCGCGCTCAAAGCGGCGATACAGGCGCACAAAGCTGAATCCGGATCGATCGTCGTGCTCGATGTGCATACCGGTGAAGTGCTGGCGGTCGTCAACCAGCCGACTTATAACCCGAACGACCGTTCGCAGTACTCAGCCGAGCGATACCGTAATCGCGCAATCACCGATATTTTCGAACCTGGCTCGAGCATCAAGCCGTTGATTGTTGCTGCGGCGCTCGAAAGCGGTGATTTCCGTCCGAGCAGCATCGTTAACACGTCGCCCGGTTACGTCGTGGTCGGCGCCAAGCGGATCGAAGACAGGCGCAACCTCGGGCGCATCAGCCTGACGACAATACTTGCGCGCTCCAGCAATGTCGGTGTGACGAAACTCGCAATGTCGCTGCAACCTGAACAGTTGTGGCAAACGATGACGCATTTCGGGCTAGGGTCGCTAACGGCTAGCGGCTTTCCAGGCGAATCGGCCGGCCTGTTGACGCATTACAATCACTGGCAGCCGATCAGCCAGGCCACCCTGGCGTACGGCTATGGTGTATCGGTCACGCCGATGCAGCTGACGCAGGCCTATGCCGCACTCGGCAGCGATGGCCGCATGCACCCCATTTCGCTCATCGCCCTGGAGCATGCTGGCAGTGGCGAGCAGGTTCTCGCCGCAAGCACGGCGAGCGCCGTGCGTCGCATGCTCGAAGAGGTTGTGCGTCCGGGCGGGACAGGCACGAAGGCTGCCGTGGCGGGTTACCGCGTTGCCGGAAAGACCGGCACAACATGGAAATTCGAGGCGGGAGGATATTCCAAGGACGAGTACATATCGATTTTCGCGGGCCTGGCGCCAGCGAGCGACCCACGACTCGCCACAGTCGTCGTTATCGATGAGCCCGGTGGTGAGCTGTATTACGGCAGTGATGTCGCGGCGCCGGTGTTTGCCAGCGTAATGGCGGAATCGCTACGCCTGCTCGCGGTTCCACCTGACGCGTTACCGGCGCGAGATCCGGGTGGCACTTTGCAGGCAATGAGTCAATGAGCATGCCGGCGGAGCAGTTGACGACACAGCCAACTCTCGCAGCTCTGCTGAGCGGACTGGCGGATGCGCCGGCGTGTCCGCTACTTGGCATTGCGAGCGATAGCAGGACCCTGGCAGAAGGCTTCCTGTTTCTCGCCTGTGCAGGCTCGGGTAGCCACGGCCTTGACTACCTGGATGACGCGATCAATGCGGGCATCGCGGCGCTGGCATTTGATTCGACAACCGCAACGTCAGCACCGCGTGACGTCGGCGTGCCGGTCATTCCCGTCGCCGATCTCAGGGGGAAGCTCGGCGAGATAGCCAATCGATTCTATGGTCGCCCATCGGAACAAATAAGCGTCATCGGCGTGACCGGGACGAATGGCAAGACGACCGTTGCCTGGCTTATCGCGCAGTGCCAGCACCTTCTCGGGCAGAGATGCGGCTACGCTGGCACCCTGGGTTTCGGTATCGACGAACTCGAGGGCGTCGGAGGCATGACGACGCCCGACGTCGTCGAGTTGCATCGTCGCCTGGCCAGTTTTCGTGACCATGATGCATCATCGGCGGCCATCGAAATATCGTCGCATGCGCTTGCGCAAAACCGTATCGACGGCGTGCGATTCGATACGGCGTTGTTTACAAACCTGAGCCGCGATCATCTTGATTACCACGGCAACATGCGCGCCTACGGTGAGGCCAAGGCATCCTTGTTTTTGCACTGTAATCCGCGACACCGAATCATCAATCTCGATTCCGAGTTCGGCACGCAACTGGCGTCGCGTTGCGACCCGAATGTCCTGACCGTGTCGACACATTTCGATCGTGTGGCGAACGGCCGACCTTACGTGTTCGTGCGCTCAGTCGTCGCGAAAGAAACCGGATCTGAAATTTCAGTTCGTAGTTCCTGGGGCGACGGGCATCTGTCATTGCCGCTACCCGGTGACTTCAATGTCGCCAACGCCGTTATCGTTCTGGCGTTGCTGCTGAACCAGGGTGTCGAGATGCAGGAGGCCAGTGACGTCCTGTCGCAGGTGGATGCACCGCCCGGCCGCATGCAGCGTGTACCGGCGTCGTCCGCAGGGCCGTCGGTTTATGTGGACTATGCACATACGCCCGGCGCACTCGAAGCTGCGATAGGGGCACTGCGGCCCCACTGCCGCGGCAGACTCTGGTGTGTCTTTGGCTGTGGTGGCGATCGCGACCGCGGCAAAAGGCCGCTGATGGCAAAACTTGTGCAGCGGCGTGCCGACGAAGTTGTAATCACAAACGACAACCCGCGCAGCGAGGAGCCGGCAAACATTATCGCGGACATTGTCAGTGGCCTCTCAAATGAGGATCGAGCGACAGTCATCGAAGACCGCGCCGCTGCAATTGCCTGGACGATCAGCAACGCGGATTCTGCCGATGTCATTCTGATTGCCGGGAAGGGCCACGAAAACTATCAGCTGATCGGTGACGAACGCCGCGACTTTTCCGATTTCGGTGCAGCGTCTGCCAACCTGGCCGCTCGCGCAAAGCGTGAGGAGGCCGGCGAATGATGGCAACGCTGGCGGCGGCCGCCGAATCGATGCACGGGACGCTGCATGGTTGCGATCGCGACTTTGACGGTATTAGCACCGACAGCCGGACGCTAAAAAAAGGCGAGTTATTCGTAGCGCTTCAGGGCCCGAATTTCGATGGCCGTGACTATGTTGGGCACATCCACGAAAAGGGCGCGGCTGGCGCAGTTGTCGCGACGCTCACCGATGACGATATCGCGCAAATTGCCGTGGCCGACACGCGACTTGCCCTTGGCGAGTTAGGGGCTGCGTGGCGCCGCCGCTTGTCCACTGTGGTTGTTGCCATTACAGGCAGTAACGGCAAGACGACGCTCAAGGAACTGACGGCCGCATGCCTGTCACAGACGGCATCGACGCTTGCGACGCAGGGCAATCTCAATAATGACATTGGCATGCCCTTGATGTTGACCCGTATCGACGCAACGCATCGATACGCCGTTCTCGAAATGGGAGCGAATCACGCCGGCGAAATCGCCTACCTGACGTCACTCGCGAGACCGGATGTTGTCGTCATCACTAATGCTGCGGCGGCGCACCTCGAGGGATTCGGCACGGTCGAAGGCGTGGCACAGGCGAAAGGCGAGATTCTCTGCGACGACCGGCGACCCGAAGTGGCGATCCTCAATGCCGACGATGATTTCTTCGAGTTCTGGTCGTCAATGGTCGCGGACATCAACGTCGTCAGCTTCGGCCTCGACGCAGCGGCTGATGTGCGGGCCGAAAAAATTATAGACGATGCGGCTTCGACGCGATTCAAGCTGCAACTGCCCGATGATGCCGTTGAAATTACATTGGCGCTCGCCGCAACACACAATGTGAGAAACGCATGCGCAGCGGCAGCGATCGCCCACTCGCTCGGTGTCAGCGCCGTGCAGATCAAGGCTGCCCTGGAGTCCGTTCAGCCCGTGACCGGCAGGCTGCAACCGCTAGCCGGAGCCAATGGCGCAACCCTCTACGACGACAGCTATAACGCCAATCCGTCGAGTGTCGCGGCGGCGGCCGAATTTCTTGCGGGGCTGGCGGGCGATAACTGGCTGGTACTCGGCGACATGGGCGAACTCGGTGACGCAGCTGCTCAATTGCATCGCGAGGCCGGAGGCTTTGCGCGACGTGCGGGCGTAGCGCGACTGTTTGCCGTTGGCGAACTGTCGCGCCATGCAGTCGATGGTTTCGGTGACGGCGCAGTCTGGCTGCCGTCGATCGAGGCGCTAGTCGATGCCTTGCGCGCCGAGATATCCGAAGATGTCAATGTGCTGGTCAAGGGTTCGCGGTTCATGCGCATGGAGCGTGTCGTGAATGCGCTCGCGGCATCGCAGACAATGCGACGAGAGGCCTGATCGTGCTGCTGTATCTGACTAATTATCTGGCGCAGTTCGAGTCGGGCTTCAATGTGTTCAACTACCTGACGATGCGCGCAATTCTCGGTGCGCTGACGGCGCTGCTGCTGTCGTTCATCCTTGGTCCGCGCATGATCGAAAAGCTAAGCCTGAACCAGGTGGGCCAGCCCGTTCGCAATGACGGTCCGGTGACGCATCTGCCGAAGGCGGGTACACCGACCATGGGCGGCGCGCTGATACTGGCCGCGATCGCTGTCAGCACTGTGCTGTGGGCCGACCTCGAAAATCACTTCGTCTGGATCGTGTTGTTCGTCACCTTGTCCTTCGGCGTCATTGGCTATGTCGATGACTACAGGAAATTGATCCTTCAGGATCCGGCGGGCATATCGGTAAAACAAAAACTCTTCTGGCAGTCCGCGGCGGCGATAGTCGCCGCAGTTGCTTTGTACGTCACGGCGGCAGACGAGGCCGCGACCTCGTTATTGATTCCGTACTTCAAGAATCTCGCAATACCGTTGGGCATGTTCCAGGTCGTCGTGACGTACTTTTTTATTGTTGGCTTCAGCAATGCCGTCAATCTGACGGATGGCCTTGACGGTCTCGCCATCATGCCGACGGTACTCGTCGGCGGGGCGCTCGGCCTGTTTGCGTACGTCACCGGCAACGTCAACTTCTCGGGATACCTCGATATTCCGTACGTCGCCGGCGCGGGCGAGATCCTCGTATTTTGTGCCGCGTTGGCAGGTGCCGGGTTGGGCTTCTTGTGGTTCAACACCTACCCGGCACAGGTTTTTATGGGAGACATCGGCGCGCTCTCGCTGGGTGCGGCGCTTGGAGTTGTCGCGGTCGTTGTCCGTCAGGAAATCGTATTGGCCATCATGGGTGGCGTGTTTGTGGTGGAAACGCTGTCAGTCATGATCCAGGTTGCTTCGTACAAAATGACCGGACGGCGCGTTTTTCGCATGGCGCCACTGCACCATCACTTTGAACTCAAGGGTTGGGCCGAACCCAAGGTCATCGTGCGATTCTGGATTATTACGGTCATTCTCGTATTGATCGGACTGGCGAGTTTGAAAATCCGATGAGCGCTGTAAAAAAGACAGCACAGGCGGACAGGAATCTCGTGCTCGGGCTCGGCGTGACCGGATTGTCGATCGCACGCTATCTGCGTCGCAACGGACTCAACGCCACTTTTTACGACAGCTGCGACGAAGCGCCGGGTGTCGACGATCTGGCCGATGTGTGGCCCGATGCGGTTGTCATTACAGGGGATGTGAAGTTTCCGAAAAGAATCAGTCGCATCGTCGTATCACCGGGCATCGCCGACAGCCATCCGTTGCTGGTCGCGGCGCGAAAGGCGAAGCGCGAGATCGTGTCGGACATCGAACTCTTTGCACGCGATGCAAGAGCACCGTTTGTTGCCGTGACGGGTTCCAATGGCAAGAGCACGGTCACGACGCTGCTGTATCACATGTGTCGAGCGGCCGACCAAAACGTACTGGCTGGCGGTAATCTCGGCGAGCCAGCACTCGATTTGCTCGACCAGGACAAACCGGACCGGTACGTTCTGGAACTATCCAGCTTTCAACTGCAGCGTACCCAATCGCTGCCGGCCGACGTTGCCGTCTTGCTCAACGTAGCGCCCGATCACCTCGATTGGCATGCCGATGAAGACGAATATCGGCAATCGAAATACCGCGTTTACCGCGAGGCGACAGCGGCAGTCGTGAATCGCGCCGACGCTGTGGCCGGCAAATACGTCAGCGACATCAAATCGGTCGTGAGTTTCGGCCTCGACGAGCCTGGCGACGGCCAATACGGCATCCGTGTCGAAGATGACACCGCATACCTCGCTCGCGGCTCGACGTCGCTGCTCGCCGTCGACGACATGGCGATGTACGGCGTGCACAATCAGGCGAACGCGCTGGCCGCACTCGCCGCGGGTGAACTGATCGGGCTCGAGCTGTCGCAGATGCTGCAAGTGCTTTGCGAGTTTCCCGGACTGCCACACCGCATGCAGTTCGTCGCCCGCGTTGCCGCGGTTGACTACATCAACGACTCGAAGGCAACGAACGTCGCAGCAGCTGTTGCCTCTGTCGAATCCGTGGACGGAATGCTCGTACTGATTGCCGGCGGTGACGGCAAAGGCGGCGATTTCAGCGACCTTGCGGCGACGCTGGAGAACAAGCTGCGCGCCGCCGTGCTGATCGGCAAGGATGCCGAGAAAATTGCCTCGGCCCTCGACACAGTCATGCCGGTCTATTTCGCGCAGGATATGAACGATGCCGTGCAGCAGGCTGCGCTATATGCTGACTCCGACGATACGGTGCTGTTGGCACCCGCGTGCGCAAGCCTGGATCAATACGACAACTACGCGGCTCGTGGGGACGCGTTTCGTACTGCGGTAGAGGCGCTAAGGCGATGACGACGCACAGCGCAACGGTACCCTTCCCGGCGCGACTCAAGACGTCGCTGCAGTTTGATCCGGTGTTGCTCACACTGGTGTTGGGGCTGCTGCTCGGCGGCCTTGTCATTCTCGCGTCGGCGTCGATTTCCATGTCCGACAACGCGCTCGGCGAGCCCTTTTACTACGTCGAGCGGCAGCTCATCGCGGCCGGGATCGGAGGCCTTGCGGGCCTGGTATGCCTGTTCGTGCCGATGCAGCTGTGGCGGACCCTCGGACCGCTATTGTTGCTCGCAGGACTGGGGCTGCTACTCGTCGTCCTGGTACCCGGAATTGGCTATGAGGTAAACGGCAGCAAACGCTGGATTCGCTTGGGCATCATGAATTTACAGGTGTCTGAACCGGCGCGCCTGTGTTTTATCCTCTACCTCGCTGGCTATCTCGTGCGGCGCAACAAGGAGGTCCGAGAGGCGTTCACGGGCTTTCTGCGGCCCATGCTGTTGTTGAGTCTAGCGTGTGCTGCGCTGCTTGCGGAGCCTGACTTCGGCGCCGCGATCGTACTGCTTGCGACCGCACTGACGATGCTGTTTGTTGCGGGCGCCAGATTTCGCGACTTCCTGTTGTTCTTCTCGGTGGCCACGATCGCGACGATCGTCCTGACAGTTGCGTCGCCGTACCGGATGAAACGGCTGACCGGTTTTCTCGATCCCTGGGCCGACCCGTTCGACTCGGGATTTCAGTTGACGCAGTCGCTGATCGCAATCGGCCGCGGGGAGTGGTTCGGCGTAGGTCTCGGTAACGGCGTGCAAAAACTGTTTTATTTGCCGGAAGCACACACCGACTTCGTGTTCGCCGTGTTCGCCGAGGAATTCGGACTCGCAGGAACGCTTCTCATGATTGCGCTATTTCTGGCGCTGCTATGGCGTGTGTTCCAACTCGCGATGCGGGCCGTGCGGGTCGAACGCTATTTCGAGGGATACGTTGCGATCGGCATCGCCACCTGGCTTGGGCTGCAGGCCTTTATCAATATTGGCGTGAATATGGGCCTCTTACCGACGAAGGGCCTGACACTGCCGCTGGTCAGTTATGGCCGCTCGAGCCTGGTTGTCACGCTGATCGCGGTAGCGATTTTGCTGCGCATACACCATGAACTTGTCGTCGACACGCGACCTGTAAACAGCAGGCACCGCAGGCTTGGGGGTCAAAAGTGAACGCCCGGCCGATATTGGTCATGGCGGGCGGGACCGGTGGCCACATATACCCCGCGCTCGCGGTTGCACGCGCATTGCAACAGGAGTCACGGGAAGTCATCTGGCTTGGCACTCAACGCGGTCTCGAATCGCGAGTGGTGCCAGCAGCCGGAATCGATGTCGAGTGGATCACAGTGCGCGGTCTGCGGCGTAAGGGATTACTGACGCTTGTCATCGCTCCGATACAAATTGGCTGGGCGCTGTTGCAGTCGCTGGCTGTCATTCTTCGACGTCGCCCTGCCGCCGTGCTCGGCATGGGTGGCTTCGTCAGCGGGCCGGGCGGCGTCGCCGCCTGGCTTACCCGCCGGCCACTCCTGATTCATGAACAGAATGCGACTGCCGGGCTTACAAACCGTCTTCTGGCGCGTCTTGCCCGGGTTGTGCTGCAAGCCTTCCCGGGCAGTTTTAATTCCAATGTCAACGCGGAAACCGTTGGCAACCCTGTTCGCGACGACATCGCCGCCGTGGCAGAGCCCGCCAAGCGCTATGCGGATCGTCATGGCCCGCTACGCCTGCTTGTGCTGGGCGGAAGTCAGGGGGCCCTTGCCTTGAATCGAACGGTGCCTGCAGCGCTTGCGCTGTTGCCCGGCGACATGCGACCAGTCGTGCGGCACCAATGCGGCAGCAGGACGCTGGCTGCGGCCAGACACGCCTATGCCAGGCACGGCATCGACGTCGAGTTGTTGCCTTTTATCGAGGACATGGCGTCGGCATACGCGTGGGCGGACCTCGTGGTATGCCGCGCGGGTGCGTTGACGGTCGCAGAGCTTTGCGCCGTAGGCTTGCCGGCACTGTTCATACCGTATCCGGCTGCGGTCGACGACCACCAGACGGCCAATGCACGTCCGATGGCGGACGCAGGTGCGGCCTCGATTATCGATGAGCGTGATCTCGACACTGAATCGCTGGCGCTGGAATTAAGGCGCTGGCTCACCACGCGTGAAAACCTGCAGCGACAAGCCGAGAAAGCGCGTCAGCTCGCTATGCCGGCTGCGCTGAGCCGTATCACCGAGTTGTGCCTGGAGCAGGCGGGGGTCGCGGCATGATCGGTCGGATGCGGCGAATTCATTGCGTCCACTTCGTCGGCATCGGCGGGTCCGGCATGTCCGGCATCGCCGAGGTCATGCTCAGTCTCGGCTACCGTGTGCAGGGTTCGGACCTGCGCGCGAACAAACAGACGGAACGCCTGCAGACGCAGGGTGCAAACGTATTCATCGGCCACGCTGCCGACAACATTCGCAACGCAGACGCCGTTGTCGTCTCCAGCGCGGTCGATGAAACCAATCCCGAGGTGGTTGCGGCGCGCGAACAGTTGATGCCTGTCGTGCAACGCGCCGAAATGCTGGCCGAGCTGATGCGCTTTCGCTATTCGATCGCGGTTGCCGGAACGCACGGCAAGACCACCACGACCAGCCTTATCGCCAGTGTGCTCGCCGAGGGCGGCCTTGATCCCACCTTCGTCATTGGCGGGCGCTTGAAAAGTGCGGATGCCAATGCCCGGCTGGGGCAGGGCGAATACCTCGTGGCTGAGGCCGACGAAAGCGATGCGTCATTCGTGCACCTGAAGCCGATGCTAGCGGTCGTAACGAATATCGACGCCGACCACATGTCGACCTATGACGGCGACATCGAGCAACTACGAAACGGTTTCGTCGAGTTCCTGCATAACCTGCCGTTTTACGGACTTGCCGTCGTCTGCGGCGACGATCCTGGTGTCAGCGAAATCATCGGCAGAATCGGCCGCGGCATCGTTACCTTTGGGCTTGCAGAAGATGTCGATGTGCGTGCGGAAAACATCGAGTTTGACGCGACGATCTCACGATTCGATGTTGTACGCAGTGACAACAAGACACCTCTTAATATCTCGCTGCAACTGCCCGGCCTGCATAACGTGCGCAATGCGCTGGCGGCGATCGCGGTCGCGGAAGAACTGCAGATCGGCGACGACGCCGTCGTCAAAGCCCTGCAGGAATTCGAGGGCATCGATCGTCGCTTTCAGAAATTGGGCGAAGTAAATACGAAGAGCGGGAAGGTGTTGATAATCGATGACTATGGCCACCATCCGACTGAAATCGCGGCGACGATTGCAGCGGCAAGGTCCGGCTGGCCGAATCGCCGCCTCGTACTCGTATTTCAGCCACACCGGTACACGCGTACGCGAGATCTTCTGGACGATTTCGCGCAGGTACTGTCGGATACGGACGTGCTGATACTTCTCGACGTGTATGCAGCAGGCGAAGCGCCGATCGCCGGCGCAGATGGTCGTGCGATCGCGCGCGCCGTGCGCTCACGCGGTTCACTCGAGCCCGTGTTCGTGGAAACGCTGGACGACCTGAATCCTGTTCTCGAAGATCTGCTCGTCGAGGGCGACTTGCTATTGACGATGGGCGCCGGCGATATCGGCGTACACGCTGCCAGCCTGCCCGAGGCGCTCGGCACAAAGCCGTCGCTCGTGGTGCACTCATGATGACGGCGCCGGACTACGCAAACGTGCGAGGGGAACTGCGTCACGACGAGCCGATGAGCCACCACACTTCGTGGCGGGCTGGCGGTCACGCCGAACTGTTTTTTGTGCCGCAAAGCATCGAAGACCTGCAGAGATTCCTGCGCGAACTCGATGAGCGCACGCCGGTACTCTGGCTCGGTGTGGGCAGCAATTTACTGGTACGTGATGGTGGTTTGCCCGGTGTTGTCATCGCGGCGAAGCGCATCCTGAGAGACCTTGAACGCGCCGACCAATACCTTGTCCGCGCGGGCGCGAGTGTGCCCTGTACGCAGTTGGCGAGGCAATGCATACGCTGGGGTCTCGGTCCGTCGGAATTCTTCGCGGGCATTCCGGGTACGGTCGGTGGGGCATTGGCGATGAACGCGGGCGCGCATGGCGGCGAGACCTGGGAACGCGTTGACTCGGTGCTTACGATCGATGTCGCCGGTGAAATTCACCATCGTGCTCCGGCCGAATACACGGTTGCTTATCGAAGCGTGAGGGGTCCGGCGAACGAATGGTTCCTGGAAGCGATCTTCCGCTTCGACCCCGAAGCCAGTGCGAGCATGGACACACTCAAGGAGATGCTCGAACGGCGCAAAAAAACTCAGCCCCTCGGGCTGTTGAGCTGCGGGTCGGTATTTCGCAACCCACCGGGCGACCATGCCGCGCGCCTGATCGAGGCTGCCGGGCTCAAGGGACATCGTATCGGCGGCGCCGAAGTGTCTCCGAAACATGCCAATTTCATCATCAATCGCGACAATGCGACCGCTACAGACATCGAGGAGTTGATCGAGCACGTGCGGCAAACCGTCCTGGATGAGCATGGTGTCCAGCTTGTCCATGAGGTCCGTATCGTCGGCGAGGTGCCGCAGTGACTCGTCCGGCAAGCATCAATGAACGTCGCGCGGTCGTCGCCGACGCGCATGATTTTGGCCGCGTTGCTGTTCTGTACGGTGGATTTTCAAGCGAACGCGAAGTGTCACTGGATTCCGGCACGGCCGTGTACGAGGCCTTGCGATCACGGGGCGTCGATGCGCACTGCTGGGATCCGGCCAAAAAAGGCATCAGTCAATTCGCGGCTGCCGGCTTCGACCGTGCCTGGATCGCACTCCATGGGACCGGCGGCGAAGACGGTGCAATACAAGGCGCGTTGCAGTGGATTGACGTGCCTTATACGGGCAGCGGCGTGAAAGCGTCGGCGCTCGCGATGGACAAGGTGCGCAGCAAGCACCTGTTTGAGGCGGCCGCCATTCCGACGCCTGAATACGTGGTGATTCGCGACAAGTCCGATGCTGTGCTGGCAGCCGACAAACTCGGCTACCCACTGGTCATGAAGCCCGCAGAGCAGGGTTCAAGTGTCGGCATGACAAAAGTGTTTGAAGCCGCCGAGCTTGGCGAAGCCGCTGAGCTGGCATTGGGCTTCGACGCCGCGGCAATAATGGAGCGCTGCATAGTCGGTGATGAGTTTACGGTTGCAATATTGCAGGGCGAAGCGCTGCCCTCGATTCGAATCGAAACACCACGCGTGTTCTATGACTACCGCGCCAAGTACGAATCGGATCGTACTGAATACCACTGTCCCGGCACTCAGGATGCCGAGGTCGAACAACAGTATGCGGCCATAGCAACCGCTGCGTTCGACGAACTCGGGTGCTCGGGTTGGGGGCGTGTCGATTTCATGAGCGGCAAGGATGGGCGACCGCTGGTACTGGAGGTGAACACGATACCAGGAATGACCAGCCACAGCCTCGTGCCGATCGCAGCGAAGCGGGCTGGAATGGACTTCGAGGAATTGTGCTGGCGAATACTTGAGACGAGTGTCGCCGAGGGCGCGATCATCAATGACGTAAAGGGAGTGGCACATGGCTCGTAAGCAGGCCCGACGTCGCAAGCAGGGGAAGGCCAGGCGCATGCAGGTACCGAAGCTGCGTGTCGGGCGCATCATCGCGCCATGCATCGCGGCCGTAATTATTTTTGCCACTTATGACGTGAGCGGCCGGCTGCTCGATCGACCTATACAGTCAATCGAGATCAACGGACCGTTTCAGCGCGTGACCGCATTGCAAATCGAAGAGGTGATCAGTGAGGAACTTGACGCAGGCTTTCTCGGTACCGACCTGAGTCGCATGCAGGCATTGGTCCAAGGGCTGCCGTGGATCGATCAGGCATCGGTTGCGCGCCGCTGGCCAAACCGCATCGCAGTTACCGTCTCCGAGCAGGCACCGGCAGCGGTCTGGGGCGAGCGTGGCCTGCTGAACGTTCGCGGCGAGCTGTTCGTCAGGAGCGCCCGCCATGTTCCGGCCGAATTGCCGCAACTCAGCGGACCTGAGAGTCGTTCTGCCGACGTCGCGAAACGCTATCTCGAAGTGCGTGAAAAACTCATCCCGATTGGGCTCGATCTTCGGCGCGTGCATCTGGATGCTCGCGGCGCTTGGCAAATGACGCTGCAAAATGGCCTGGTGGTTCGTCTCGGACGCCGCGAGATCGACGAGCGAACCGGCCTGTTTGTGGACGTGGTCGCAAGCATCATCACGGGCCATGCCGCAGACATCGAGTATGTCGACATGCGCTACAGCAACGGGTTTGCGATTGGCTGGAAGAACGGTGCGAGTACGCCGATCAGCAATCCGCAGCGAATGGAAAAGGAAATGCTTGCGTCAAGAGGTTCTCCGTAGAGTGTCCAAGCACGCTGACACAAATCTGATCGTCGGACTCGACATCGGCACGTCCAAGGTAGTCGCGATCGTTGGCGAAGTTACCGAGGACGGCGACATAGAGGTCGTCGGCATTGGTTCGCGTCCGTCGCGTGGTATCAAGAAAGGCGTGGTTGTCAATATCGAATCAACGGTGCACTCGATTCAACGCTCAGTCGAGGAGGCCGAACTAATGGCGGGGTGCGACATTCACTCCGTCTATACCGGTATCGCGGGTAGCCATGTTCGCAGCCTGAATTCACACGGTATTGTCGCGATTCGCGACAAGGAAGTTTCATCAGGTGATGTCGACCGCGTCATCGACGCGGCACGCGCCGTTGCAATTCCGGCCGACCAGAAGATTCTGCACATACTTCCGCAGGAATTCATTATTGATGATCAGGAAGGTATTCGCGAACCGGTAGGTATGTCGGGTGTACGTCTCGAAGCCAAGGTGCACATGGTGACGGGCGCGGAAAGCGCGGCACAGAACATCGTCAAATGCGTGCAGCGCTGTGGACTCGAAGTAGAGGACATCGTGCTTGAGCAGCTCGCATCGAGTTACTCGGTGCTGACCGACGATGAAAAGGAACTCGGCTCGTGCATTGTCGATATCGGTGGTGGCACAACGGATATCGCGGTTTTTCTCGGCGGCGCGATTCAGCATACGGCCGTTATTCCGATCGCCGGTGACCAGGTGACGAACGATATCGCAGTATCCATGCGCACACCGACGCAATACGCCGAGGAAATCAAGATCAAGTATGCGTGCGCGCTGTCACAGCTTGCCAATCCCGATGAAACGATTGAAGTGCCGAGCGTGGGTGACAGGCCGCCACGACGGCTCGCGCGACAAACGCTGGCGGAGATCGTCGAGCCGCGTTACGAAGAGCTCTTTGGCCTCATCCGCGACGAGCTGCGGCGTAGCGGATTCGAGGAACTTGTTGCGGCTGGCGTCGTGATTACGGGTGGCAGCGCAAAGATGGAAGGCGCCGTCGAACTGGCCGAAGAGGTATTTCACATGCCGGTGAGACTGGGCGCACCCCAGTACGTCAATGGACTCATGGATGTCGTGCGAAACCCGATCCACGCGACCGGTGCCGGGTTGCTGCTGTACGGCTATCAGAATCTCGCTCGGCGCGGCCGCCGAAGTACGCCTGTCGGCGGCAGTCTCGGCGATGTCTGGGAACGGATGAGAGCCTGGTTTTCAGGACAGTTTTGATGGAATTGGCAACAACATTGTCAAAGGGAGATCCGGCAGAGCTGCGCCGGATCAAGTAACGGGGCAGTGAGTACCCCTTGAGGACAGCGGAGGATGTAACAATGTTTGAACTAATGGATGCACGCAAGCAGAACGCGATCATCAAGGTCATCGGTGTCGGTGGCGGCGGTGGCAACGCGGTGGCGCACATGGTGGATGCCGGCATTGAAGGTGTTGATTTTGTCTGCGCCAATACTGACGCGCAGGCGTTGCAAGGGGCGCGCGCCAGAACCGCGCTGCAAATCGGATGCAATATTACGAAAGGGCTCGGTGCCGGTTCCGATCCGGATATCGGTCGCCAGGCGGCGATGGAAGACCGGGATCGGATTCACGAGGTCATCGAAGGCGCCGACATGCTGTTCATTACGGCTGGCATGGGTGGTGGCACGGGAACCGGAGCGACGCCGATCGTTGCCCAGGTCGCCAAGGAACTCGGTATTCTCACTGTCGCCGTGGTCACCAAGCCTTTTAACATGGAGGGCAGCAAGCGCATGATGATCGCGGAACACGGTATTTCCGAACTTGGCAAATACGTTGATTCGCTGATCACGATACCCAACGAGAAATTACTGAGCGTGCTCGGCGGCGAAACGACGCTGCTCGATGCGTTTCGCTCCGCCAACCAGGTGTTGCAAGGTGCCGTACAGGGCATCGCCGAACTGATTACGCGTCCGGGGCTTATCAATGTCGACTTTGCCGATGTTCGAACCGTGATGGCCGAGATGGGCATGGCAATGATGGGGTCCGGTACTGCGTCGGGCGAGGATCGTGCTCGCGAAGCGGCCGAGGCTGCGGTTTCGAGCCCGCTTCTCGAGGACATCAACCTCGCCGGGGCAAACGGCGTGCTCGTTAACGTGACAGCAGGTATGGATCTGTCGATCGGTGAATTCCAGGAGGTTGGCATCACGGTCAAGGAATTCGCATCCGACGATGCAACGGTCGTTGTCGGTACCGTAATCGATCCGGACATGACCGATCGGATTCGCGTCACGGTCGTGGCGACCGGCCTTGGTCAGGCGGCGGCGAATGCCGATGCGCCAATGCGCATTGTGCGTCGACCGGCAGCGACAGCCGAGCCCAATTATCGTGGCCTCGACAAACCGACGGTGCAAAGAAAGCGCGCCGTGGGCGACGGTCTTGAAGCCGGGACATTGCAGGAAGAGATGCTGGATATTCCAGCGTTTCTTCGTCGTCAGGCTGACTGACGTCGCAGAGTTTTCG